>ERZ506588.153-NODE-153-length-4504-cov-2.83839_pt1 | contig 4504 bp, 4 predicted proteins | sample MGYA00513514_ERZ506588 | MGnify/ENA metagenome assembly ERZ506588 | reverse complement strand
TATTGCCTATATCGATGAAGAACAAAGTCAGCTCTCTTTGAATTTAAAAGATTACCTGTCAACGATTACTGTGATGTCTGATATTGATTCAGCTGAAAATGCAAAAGATGCCTTATTTTTTGGTGATATTGCTGCTTGTATCACTATTCCACAAGGATTTAGCGAACAATTCAATAGTCAGCACTCCACCAATATTCAAATTGAACAAAGAGAAGACGAAAGCAATGCAATGTTAGTACAGCAATACATCAACAGCTACTTGCAATCGGCTGCCACGTATCAAAAAAATACTACGTTAAGCTTAGATGAGATTCATGCTCAGATCTTAGCGGATCAATCCGTTAAAACAGAGATATCTTTTGCCTTAGCTAATCCTGAAAAAGCCAATGATGATGTGATATTGCGTCAGTTATTCTTCAACTATTTATCCTTTATTTCTTTAAGTGTGACAATCTTGATTGTCGGCATTGTCATGCACAGCATCAACAACAGTGAAATTCGAAAACGAAATTTAGCTGCACCGATTAAAAGTACTTCAATGAATATCCAGATGTTCCTAGGAAACCTTACTTTCTCAATAGGACTATGGCTTCTCTTTATGATCATTATCAGTATTTTCAGCAACAATATGCTGAATTCGGTTGGATTTACTTATATGCTGAACAGTTTGGTATTCTTCCTAGTTGCTTTAAGCATTGCATTCTTAGCCGCAAACTTAATCGTCAACGTGTCCCATCCAACCGAACTTCTCAGTGCCATTACAAACATTTTGGGATTAGGAATGACCTTCCTTGGCGGTGCTTTCGTACCACAAAAACTGATTAGTGATACGGTCTTGGCAATTTCCCGCTTTACACCTACTTACTGGTATGTATTGGTAAATGATAAACTGGTAGATCTAAATGAACCTACTTTAGAAATCTTTCAATATATCGGCATTCAGTCTTTATTCGCAATCGCCTGCTTCATTCTAAGTATGGTTGTTTATAAAAATAAACGGGTACAAGAAAGTATATAGTAAAAGATATAGCGTTTGAACGCTATATCTTTTTAGTTTCTCTTGACAGGCATTTAATATCTAATAGTTTTTTTATATCCTCGATATGGTCAACGCACGTGATGCGATAATGTATCCAGCCACCATCTCCGCAAGGATATCTGTGATCTATATAATATTGCGTATAGTCCTTTAAATCGTGATAAACCGATTGATATTGTTTATCCGATAAGCGCATCATGACTGTAAAAGCATCATTCTCTGCGAAGATATTACAGATCAACTTCGTTTTTATTTTCCAGGCAACTCCCCAACCATAACGATTGCCATAAGGAAAAACGATCTTTTGAACACTCCCCTCTTTTTTAGAAAGCCAGTCATTCAATTCTATAAACAAAGCCTTTTGCTCACCACAATATGCAGCCATTTCTTCAAATGTCGGCGTTATGGTTTTATCCAGCATTCTTTCATACATTTTCTATCCCTCCCAAAACAGTTACAAATATATAGGTTTAAACAAGTCCTTGAGCCGCTAAAAATTTTTCAAATCGTTTTTCACTCATGATTTCATTGGTAATAAACTTTCCGTTATAAAATAAAGTATATGTGGTAAAGGGTGTTGGTGCTGACTGTGCTTCGAGTGCGGTCGTTATCTCATGCACCGATAAGTTCAGTCCATGTTTTGTCGCACACTCTTTTAATACAGGTACATATTTATCAGTATGAGGACATTGACGGGTGTAATATAAAACAAGTCCCATTTCTTCTATTTCACCTGTTTTAACGGAATCGGCAAATGTCGGTATAGGGGCTTCATCATGAAAAGGAAGATAGTATAAGATAAAATCATTAGGTACTTCATCTGCTACTTGAAACCCTTTATATTTCATATAATCCGGATCGGATAAATAACCCCGCTTCTTCTTAGAAGAAATGATCGTTACCCCGCATTTCCCTTGCTGCTTTGCATCTTCAATACAGTATTCCAACAACCTATTTGCAAACCCCTGTCCCTTAAACTGACCGGATACCCAGAAACAGTTAATATGCATATAGTCATCTGCACAAATAGGATACCATGCCTTTTTTGCCGGAATATATTCAATAAAGACTTTTCCGCGTGCATCTAACTTTCTAAAAACCAAACCGTCTTTAAAACGTTCGCTTAACCATGCTTTTTTCGATCCTACACAGTTTTCGCCCTTTTTATCAGATATTGCACAGCAGACATGTTCATCTTTAATATTATGTTCATCAACGTTAATAAAGTTCATTTTAATAACCTCCTCTACCCTTTCCATTATACATAGGTTAACTTGACAACAGGGTGTCCAGTTACAAATTTAAACTCATCAAATATTCATCCTCATAGTGTCCATCACGATATTTAAAAGACTTTTTTCTTAACCCATACACTTCAAACCCTATTTTTTTATACAATGCCAAGCCTCTTTCGTTGCTTGCGACAACTTCTAATTCTAATTGTTCATACCCCATTTCTTTTGCTTTATCGACTAATGCTTGAGTGATGGCACTTCCAATACCTAAGCCCCAGTAAGCTTTTTGAATAGACACTCCAAATACTGCCCGATGTTTCCCCCGATCACAATTTCCCACCGGATCAATTCCTCCGTTAGCAACAATCACGCCATCGACTACCGCACAAATCATCAGACTTCTGTGATCTTTTTCCACCTTCGCTAAATATCTTTCTTCCATTTCTTGTGTCATTTTAATTTCATCCGGATATCGCAGCATAAAATCAGTTTCGGCAGAGGTCATAACGAGATGACGCAAGATGCTTTCTGCATCTTTTGATGTCGGATGTCTTAATAAACACTCTCTGCCATCTTTTAAATAAATAGATTGTCTATAGATCATGACATTTCCTCCTCCAGTCCCTTTTTAAAAGTATACCATATTTACAAGGGTTTTTATGAACAAAAAAAGATAGAGTTTTCACTCTATCTAAATCAATTATCCTAAGTTTTCGATCATTGCGATATAAGAATCAGCAACTAATGAAGCTCCTCCAACTAACGCTCCATCAATATCAGGCTGTTCTAATAAAGTTTTGATTCCTTCAGGTTTAACAGATCCACCGTATTGGATACGTACAGCGTCTGCTGCTTCCTGACCAAATAATTTAGCAAGTTCATCACGAATGATAGCACATACGTTTTGAGCAATTTCGTTCGTAGCTGTTTTACCAGTTCCGATTGCCCAAACAGGTTCATAAGCGATGACAACTTTTTTGATGCAGTTAGGACATACATCTTTTAAAGCTGCTGCTGTTTGAGTTCTTACAACGTTTTCAGTTTCGTCTGCTTCAAATTGTTCTAAAGTTTCCCCTACACAAACAATCGGAGTCAATCCATTTTTTAAAGCTTGTAATGTTTTAGCGTTTACTGTTTCATCAGTTTCACCAAAATATTGTCTTCTTTCAGAATGTCCTAGGATTACCCATTCAATTCCGATTTCTTTCAACATTTCCGCACTCACTTCACCTGTGTAGGCTCCGTTATCTTTGAAATGCATATTTTCAGCAGCGATATTTAGATTTCCTGCTAATTCTTTTGCTTTAGCTAACGCTAAATAAGGAACACCGATTCCCCAATCCGCATTATCCTTTACTTCTTTATCAACTGCATTGATGAATTCAACTGTTTCAGCAATTGTTTTATTCATCTTCCAGTTACCAAAAATGACTGGTTTTCTCATTTTATTTCTCCTTACGCTTTCTTCTTATTTATCATCAATAGCGGCAATACCAGGTAACACTTTACCTTCCATGTATTCTAATGAAGCACCACCACCAGTTGAGATATGAGATACTTTATCCGCATATCCTAACTGCATAACTGCAGCAGCTGAATCTCCACCACCGATAATTGTATTGCATTCAGGTAAGTTAGCTAAAGCTTCACATACCGCGATTGTTCCTTTAGCGAATGGTTCTAATTCAAATACACCCATTGGTCCATTCCAGATAACGGTTTTAGCCCCTTCTAATTCTTTTTTGAATAACTCAATAGATTTAGGTCCGATATCTAATCCTAAGTATCCATCAGGGACATCTTCACCACATTCTTTGATATCTCCATCAGTACCGAATTTATCAGAACAGATAGAATCGATTGGTAAGATTAATTTTCCTTTACCTTCTTCGATAAATTTCTTAGCCATTTCTACTTTGTCATCTTCACATAAAGAGTTACCGATAGAATGACCCATTGCTTTAGCGAAAGTATAGCACATACCCCCACCAACAATAACTTTATCTGCAACTTTTAATAAGTTTTCGATAACACCAATCTTATCAGATACTTTAGCTCCACCTAAGATAGCAACTAAAGGTCTAACTGGATCATTAACAGCTTTACCGATATAAGCGATTTCTTTTTCTACTAAGAACCCTGCTGCTGATGGTAAATGAGCTGGAATCCCTGCTGTAGAAGCATGTGCTCTATGCACTGAACCGAATGCATCTTCAACAAATACATCCCC
>ERZ506588.148-NODE-148-length-4676-cov-3.20039_pt1 | contig 4676 bp, 6 predicted proteins | sample MGYA00513514_ERZ506588 | MGnify/ENA metagenome assembly ERZ506588 | reverse complement strand
CGCAATATCTTATTCACGATTACTATATGGTTTTACTGTTTAAAAATATGCAGAGGACTAAACGAAAATAAAAACTATGATGCCAAGCACCATAGTTTAAATCCCTTCGATAAATTTCATTAAAGCATGATTAAAGGCACTTAATTCATCATAGAAAATACCGTGACCGCTCTTTTCAAATGGATAAAGCACGGAACCGGGAATCTGCTGATTCATAATGGCCGCAAATCCATAAGGACAAATTTTATCCAGTTTTCCATGCATGATGGCTGTAGGGACCTTAATTCTGCCCAAATCACTGAAGACATCTTCATCACGCAGAGATTCTGCGGAATTGATCGTTCCTAAACCACTGGCTTTATTGCATAATCCTTGGAACCATGCTTTAAAAGCCGGACTTGGATTTGAAGCAAAGACATTGCCGGCAAATTCCAGAATAGTATTCGGACGATCATTATATAAACCGATAATCAGTTTATTTACTTCATCTTTGCTATGACCATAAGGGTTATCAGCAGTCACACAATATGACGGTGCCGCGGCACCGGCTAAAATCAGTTTTGATACTTTATGGTTATCATACATGCCCATATAATGCACACAAACTGCCCCGCCCATAGAGAAGCCTAGTAAAATAATGTTGTTGATGCCGGTGCTTTCAATCACCATGTATAAATCTGTTGCCAATTGATCGTAATGATAGCCGCTTCCGGATATATCTGAATCTCCGAAACCACGGATATCAAACGTTATAATACGATATCCCCATTGCGTAAACATATTCTTTTGATATTCAAACATCTCTTTGCTCATCGGCCATCCATGAACCATGACGATAACTTTTGAATAGGTGGGATTGATATCTTCAACACATATTTTTGTTCCATCGTTTGATCTTATATAATACATTCATCTGCCTCCTCTTTTTATCATATGCATCATCATAACAAATTTTTACAGGGAATCTCAGAGATTCAAAAGATTGTAAAGACATACTCCTTTTTCTTTTAGAATTATGATAGAATAAATAAAAATAGAGGTGATAGTATGGCAAAATATTGTGAACGCTGCGGAAGCCGACTGAAAAGAGGAAAATGTCCTGTTTGTGATGAAGATCTTTATACAAGTTTAGAGGATCGTCGTTTCAGTTTTAAAAAACGAGATATCGTATGGTTTATTGTTTTAGCTCTTATTTTAGGAACATCGATCCTATGCAGTGAGAGTTCACCATTTCATGAGGATATTCAGATTTTCGTATGGTCAAACTTTAATTCAAAGCAGAAAGTCTTGACTAAAGTCGATCGCCGCACTTATAAGGAAGTCACATATTCATTACAAAAAACGGGAGATTCGGTTGAACTGATTCTGCCTGCGGGTAATTATACAGTGGGTCAGGACATTCCCGAGGGTGTTTATAAAGTAACCAATCTATCTGGATTTGGCCCGCTGAAAGTCAATGATACTGTCAATTTCATTACTATCTTTACAAGCATGATCAGTGACAAAGAAATGAGTGATTATTTTTCGTCTTACTTAGAGGATGTTCGCTTATATCAGGGCGCACAGGTCACCATCAGTACAGACGAAATGAAATTTGAAAGTAAAAACGCTAGAAATGATTTGATGCAGAAACGTCCAAAAAATATATTGACTCAGGAATTTACAATTTCTTCACCGGTCATGATTGGGGAAACGATTCCGGAAGGAACTTATGATATTATCGCGATTGAAGGAGAAGGACGAGTATCTTCTGAAAACTATGAATATGGGATACATGAGGAACTATCGTTTAATGAAGATGATTATACGGTGCAGACGTTTAAAAATGTACAGCTTATTAAATATAATAAACTCAATGTTGATGAAGGACTTACAATCAAGCTGATTCCCAGTGAATATAGTATAAGGGAGGTAGAGTAAATGGCAAAATTGAAAGGATATTTATATATTTTATTTGTCTTTTTGAGCTGGAAGATTACAGAACCGATCAGTGCCCTTTGGCAAGCCCCAAACTTCCGCTTTGAAACTGGATTGCATTTTGCTTTAACGATGTTCACGGCGGCGGTCATTACGAAAGTATTTACAATAGTTTTCCCCGCTAAAGAAGGAACAACAGACCGTTTTCTCTTCATTCCCCTTAACTTATGTGTCTATATTTCAATGGCATTAGGAACCATCTTTGCGGTAATTTGGTTTTTCTTACATTAGTAAAAAAGTTAGAAAATAAATTTCTAACTTTTTTTGTCAGCAATCTCCAATAGTAAGTTATCGGATAAAAACTTCTTGTCCGATTTTTATCAGTGTTTATTCATGCTAAGGGCGTATTCTTCCGCAATAACTTAATGGTTCCCCCTTTAAACAAGACTGTCCATTTTCATTGTATGAGAATGTTTTGCTTTTATAAGGAAAAGCCGATAGGATAAGGGTGATAAACAAAGGAGCAGATTATGAAAAAAATTATATATATTCCTTTAGATGAAAGACCATGCAATCGTCTTTTTCCAATGATGATGGCAGAAAGCCAGCATACGATCGAAATCGTCAGTCCCCCTGTTAAGTTACTATCACAAAAAAAGAGGACTGCCGATATTGAAGGGCTGTGGGATTTTGTGTTCCGTCAGATCGAAACCGGTGATGCCTTAATTATGCCTTTGGAAATGATGGGTTATGGTGGCTTATTGCCGTCACGCTTACATCATCGAGATATCCAACAGCGTAAAATTTTGATTGAGCGCATGAAGCGATTGAAGATCACAGCACCACATTTAAAAATCTATATGTCCGCTTTGATCATGCGTACACCACAATATAATAGTGCCGATGAGGAACCGGATTACTATGAAGAATATGGGTATCGTCTATTTAGAAATGCCTATTTACTCGATAAAAAGAATCGTGTCGGACTAAGCGAAAGCGAGGAACAGGAATGGAAGGCTATAGAAATTCCGAAAGTGTATCAGAGAGATTATGAAGAAAGGCGACAGTATAATCGAGAGACACTTTTAGAAATATTAGAGTTGGTTGAAAGTCACGTTATTGATTTTATGGTCATTCCTCAAGATGATTCTTCTGAATATGGCTATACGGCAATTGATCAGCATTCTATCAGCCAAAAGATTCGAGATCTGCGCTTGCAGACAAGCGTTATGATGTATCCCGGTGCCGATGAGTCAGGAGTTACTTTATTAGGTCGTTGTTTTAATGAACTTTTGGGACAATGCCCGAAAATATATCCTTATTTTTCTAGCATACAGGGTCCGCTGATTATTCCTAAGTATGAGGACCGTCCGATGTATGAAAGCCTGCAGTCACATATATATGCCGCAGGATGTCAGGAAGCAAAGACGGTTGAAGAAGCAGATTTTATTTTAGCGATCAACTGTCCGGGAAAAATAATGGAAGAAGCAATGATGCAAGGAGAAAAAGATATCAGCTATACCAGTCATCGTCATCTATTAAGTTTTGTTTATCATATTAAGCAATGGCTGGATATGAAAAAACCAGTTGCCTTGGCAGACTGTGCGTTTATTAACGGAGGAGAAGTGGAACTGGTGACATTGTTAGATGATTTAGAGATCCTAGATCGCTTAATTTCTTATAAAGGCTGGAATACTTACTGCAATACGTTAGGAACTTCCATTGCTCAAGGAATATTCGCTTATCATCAGGCTGATGTGCCTTCCATTATGCATCATCTGATTTATCATTTGCTGGATGATTTATTTTATCAGGCAATCATTCGCCCACAGATTACAGCCACTTTAAAAGATAAGGGTCTCAGCTATTTTGACTTAAAGACACAAGGGCCACTTATTTCTAAGGAAATAGAAAGACAGATGCATCGTTATTATCAACATTTTATCAAACATAGTTTTAAAAATGTAACGATCACCGAATTAAAAGCGTATTCGCCTTGGAATCGCATGTTTGAAGTGGGACTGGATTTAAAAATAGAGGTGAAATAACAATGGAAATAAGAGAAGTACAAAGACAAGATGATCTGCAGATAGAAGCTCTGATCAGAAGCTGTTTAAAAGAATATAACGCAGACAAACCGGGATGTGCTTGGAGTGATCCGGATCTTGGACGTTTTTCTAAAATCTATCAGGGAGATAATAAAAAATATTGGGTAGCAATAGAGAATGGGAAAGTGATTGCCGGCTGTGGAATCGGTCCTTTGCCAATAGAGGGGATCTGTGAATTACAGAAGATGTATGCTTATCCGCAGTATCGAGGTAAAGGAATCAGTCAGCAATTAATGGACAAAGCCCTTGACTTTGCGAAAGCACATTATCAGAAATGTTATTTAGAGACCTTTGCGAATATGGTGCCGGCTATCCGTTTTTACCAAAAATACGGATTCACCGCTTTAACGAAACCGCTGTTTGAAAGTGAACATTATGCTTGCGATCGCTGGTTTATTTTAACTTTACAAGCGCAATGACCGATGAACCATTTATTGATTTTGTCAGCGAACAACAAAAAATCTTCTTACAAGAGATGACATAAATAAAAATAATCATGGGAGTATATCCACATGATTATTTTTTGTGCTGCAGAGAATATCGGCTTTAGAAAAGATATCCAACTGGTTAAAATAGTTATTTTCCAATGGAATCCAGATATCTTCAAATTTCTTCGCGAGATCTGGACCGTTTCTTTTTAGGATACGTAGA
>ERZ506588.146-NODE-146-length-4772-cov-2.92198_pt1 | contig 4772 bp, 4 predicted proteins | sample MGYA00513514_ERZ506588 | MGnify/ENA metagenome assembly ERZ506588 | reverse complement strand
TCTTTGATACATTGCTTCCTTTACTGCGAACACATTTTAAATATGGATATCAAGACGGTATTAGGACTAAGACAACAGTAAAAGCAAAAGCAGATGGTTTAATAGGCGTGGAAGCAATCGCCGGATATGCGGAAATATCCCAAGCTCCGATTGGCCGCAACAGCAATTCAAATCCCGCTTCCTACATTGGCATTTGGGATAAAATTAGGGCATTGTATGCCAAACAGGAGGAAGCTGTTTCTCAAGGGATGAATGAAGGCTATTTTTCATTCAATTCAAAGGGTGGCTGTGACAAATGTAAGGGGAGTGGATATGAAAAAATATGGTTAGGAGAACACCTCAGCATTAATAAAACCTGTCCTAAATGCTTAGGAAAACGATTTAACCAAGAAACACTTTCCGTTCATTATAAAGGAAAATCAATTGCCGAGGTACTTGAGATGAGTGTTGATGAGGCGATTGCATTCTTTTGTGATCACTCAGCTATATTAAATCCATTAAAGATTCTGCAGCAGATTGGAATGGGCTATATTCAATTAGGACAACCAACACCAACACTAAGCGGTGGGGAATCACAGCGAATCAAACTGGCAAAAGAAATAGGCAGAAAAAGAAAAGGGAATATTCTATACATCCTTGATGAACCTACGACAGGGCTTAGTCAATATGATATCGCTAAATTGATTGAACTATTAGATCAGCTTGTGAAACAAGGCAATTCTGTTATTGTGATCGAACATGATACCGATGTGTTAAAAATCTGTGACTATCTGATTGAATTAGGACCTAACGGAGGAACAACAGGTGGCTATATTATTGCCAAGGGAACTCCCAAAGAGATTAAGAAAATTGAAAGTTCAGTGACAGGGAGGTATCTCTAATGAAACAGATGGCATTATCTTTCGAGAAAATCGATCCAAGTATGGTTGGTATGTGTAAAGAAAAATTAATCGAAATGGACAAAGCTATTCCGGTATTGTATAAAAACTTAAACGGAATGATTGTGATAAGGGCTAATAAAATGGTCTTTGAACGTTATTATAACGGCTATCAAAAAGAGGATACGTTCCATATCGCCTCAGTTACAAAAAGCATTCTTTCTGCTTTAATCGGTATTGCCATTGAGCAGGGGAATATAAAAAGCCTTGATCAGAAAGTATTGGATTTCTTTCCTGATTATATCTGTCATCCTTCAGAAATACAAAAAAAGGCAGTGACGATTCGCGATTTGCTGACGATGAGAGCTCCCTATCTTTTTAAACCGATGCAGGAGCCGATGGAAAAAATGGTCAGACGAAAAGACTGGATCAAATTTTCTCTTGATTTATTAGGTAAAAACGGGAACATCGGTGCATTCAAATATGCTAACTGCAGTGCTCATCTTTTATCAGTTATCTTAACTAAAAGCACGGGTAAAAGTGCCAGAGAATTTGCTAATGAATATTTGTTTAAACCGCTTGATATAAAGCCGGTTGAAGATAATCCGGACCAAACATTTGATTATGAGGGTCTGTTTGGAAAACAACTGAAAGGTTGGGCAAAAGATCCAATGGGTTATTCTACCGGTGGCTGGGGTCTTAAACTAACAACCCGAGATTTGGCAAAGTTTGGTGTTCTTTATATAAATGGAGGAATATATAATCATCAGCAGATTGTACCAAAAGACTGGATCCAAGCATCCACTATAGGGATTCCATTGGAAAAAGAAATAAATGTTTCATTTACTCATTATGGCTATTTATGGTGTATCTATCGTTCAGAAAAACTTTTTGCTTATATGGCATTGGGAGATGGCGGAAATATGATTTGTTGTATTCCAGAAAAAGAAATTGTCGTAGCGGTAACATCAAAGAATATGCGTAAGGCACATGACCGTTGGGATCTTATTGTGGATTATATATTACCAGCTATTCTTTAAGTAAAAGCTGTTCTTGTTGAGAGGACAGCTTTTTTCTGAAAATAGGGATCATTGCATAATTTAAGAATGTTTTGGTAATAAGCAGGATAATAATTTGTGTTGACTTTTGAAGCATTTTTAAGAAGGAGTAAGTCAGCATAAGCAAATACCAGATTATTTTTAGAAAACTTAAATTTAGTAAGGAACAGTGTCGTAAGACGATGAATGCAAAACTACCGGCATAACCGGTAGTTTTTTAAAGAAATATAAAATACAATAAAACAATGATACCTAAAATAATGCGATACCACCCAAAGACCTTGAAATCATGCTTTTTAATATAGTTCATTAAAAAGCGAATAACAATTAAAGACACAGCAAAAGCAACAACCATTCCGATGAGCAGCAATGTCAATTCGGCAGTGGTAAAGATAAAGCCAAATTTCAACATTTTAATAAAACTTAGTCCAAACATTACAGGTACTGCCAGAAAGAAAGTGAATTCTGCGACTGCTACTCTTGAAACACCGATCAATAGACCACCGACGATGGTTGAGCCGGAACGAGATGTACCGGGAATAATGGATAAAACTTGAAATAGCCCGATCATAAAAGCCGTTGTATACGTAATATCAGAAAGTTCGTGAACAATAGGTGTACGTTTTTTATTCCAAGTTTCAATAAAGATAAAAGCTATTCCATAAAAAATTAAGGCACAGGCGATAACGATAGGGGTATGAAAATGTGCCTCGATGTAGTCATCAAATAAAAGCGTTACAATTGCACCGGGAATGCAAGCAACCACAACTTTCAGCCATAGAGAGATAATATCAGTTTTAATCATTGGTGCTTGCTTATCGGCAAATTGAAAAGGTATCATTTTTTTATAAAATAATACAACAACGGCTAATACTGCTCCAAGCTGGATGACAATAAAAAACATTTCTTTATAATGGTCACTTACATTTAAAGTAATAAACTGATCGACTAAAAGCATATGACCGGTACTGCTGATTGGAAGCCATTCCGTGATTCCTTCGACGATTCCCAGTAAAATGACTTTAAGGACTTCGATTAAATTGATTATCATTTTAAATCCTCCTTCTTAAAATAAGTATATGTGCAAATAAAGCCAATCATGGCAATTAAAATAATAATGGTTAAACTAAGCCAAATGGGATAGTTAGTGGATAAAGTTTTTTTCATCATTATAAAATAGGTTCCGGTCCATGGATATAGAGCACCTAGATTTTGATTGGATAAAGCTGCATTTCCCATCACAATAACAGCTGAAACGATTACAGGAACTACAATGCCTTTGCTTTTTAAAGAAAGATAAGCAAAAGGACTTAAAGTGATAAACATGAAGATTCCACCCAACAGCATTTTAATAAGCCAAACAAAAGCAATGGTGATTTGAAATCCATCTAATCCGATCATTATGTGATATAATTCGAATAAAAGAAAGATCCCCATCCAAGTTATTCCCATCAATATCATTATCCATATAAATTGAACTAAAAACTTGCTCGTTAAAAAGGAAGAACGTGAGATTGGAATGGGCAGAATTGTTTTCAGTGTTCGCTCCGTATATTCTCGGCTGAATAAGTAAGCGGTAATCGCAACATAGATCATCATATTGATCAGTAGCATCCCATACAACAAGCCGTTACTGTAAATCTCAGCTAAGGTAAACGATTGCTCGGGATGTTCAAAATGGGTTTGCAGCGCTTCAATAAACAGCATAAAAGGTGTTGTACATACACTGACTGCACTAAATAAAACAATTTTGGAACGTTTTAGTTTCAGCCATTCACAATAAATAAATCTAGCCAATGTCATTCCCTTCTATTAAATCAGAAAAATAGTTTTCTAAATCTTCTTTTTCAATTCGTAACTGATGAACAGCAATATGATTTTCTATCAACAATCGATTATAGACATCACTTCGCTGCTTACAGCCATAAAGTTTAAATGATTGTGCTTCCAGCCTATAATGAAGCGTAGGTTCATATTGAAGAAGACACTCGAGTGCGTGTTGAGGATTATTGACATCAAAAGATAAATAACAACGCTGTTTTTGTTTGAGTTCATCGATGGGGATCTCTTCAATCAGACGACCATGATGGATTATACCGATTATATCGGCAATATGCTCTATTTCGCTAAGAATATGACTGGATATTAAAATGGTCATTTTATTTTCATGACATAATTTGACTAATAGGGAACGTATTTGTGAGATACCAATAGGATCTAAGCCATTGGTTGGTTCATCTAAAATAAGCAGTTGCGGCTGGTGGAAAATAGCGGCAGCAATTCCTAAACGCTGTTTCATTCCCAATGAATAATCCGAAAATACCTTTTTTGTTTCATGATGCAAGTTAACCGTTTTTAATGCTTCATATATCTTTTGATTATCTTGATTTCCTTGATAACATTGCAGTAAATGTAAATTCTCATAAGCGGTTAAATTATCATAAAATCCCGGAGATTCAATTAAAGACCCGATTCTACGGTAATGTTCTTTTTTTGGTGTTTCATTAAATAAATTGAAATGTCCGCTGGTAGGTTTAACTAATTGAAGCAGTATTTTCATTAATGTTGTTTTTCCTGCTCCATTTCTTCCAAGTAAGCCATAGATTTTTCCTTGAGGAATATGAAGGTTTACACGATCAACTACTGTTGTATGTGGATATGCTTTGCTTAATTGGTAAGTTTCTATAAGGTTTGTCATAATGGATTCCTTTCTGCAATAATGTTTGCATGATTATTATTGTTTTATTCTTTATGAATCTCAAGAAACGAATTGTCACATTATAAAAAAACTCCGACACGAAACGTGTCAGAGCATAAATTCTATTGATAATATCAA
>ERZ506588.145-NODE-145-length-4778-cov-3.02096_pt1 | contig 4778 bp, 6 predicted proteins | sample MGYA00513514_ERZ506588 | MGnify/ENA metagenome assembly ERZ506588 | reverse complement strand
GTTGGTGTTAGAGCCAGCCTCATTTACTTTAGCGAGTCATGTGGCAATCATGATCGCGATGTTTGTTTCACCGACAGTAGCCATCTTTGTTTCTTTAGGAACAACCTTAGGTTTCTTAATGGCAGGATTTCCAATCGTTGTCGTCATCAGAGCATTCAGTCAGGTCGTTTGGGCATTTGGCGGGGCTTATTACCTAATGAAAAAACCGGAAACTATGAAATCATTACCAAAAATGATCGTCTTCTTCTTTGTTATTTCATTGATTCATGGGGGATTAGAAATGATCAGTGTTTGCCCATTCTATTTTGGCAACAATTTAGGTGCCGGTTATTACAACAAAGGATTCGTTTACGCAGTGCTTGGTTTAGTTGGGGGCGGTACTGTTATTCACGGAATGGTCGATTTTGCGATTTCTGTTGTCGTATATAAAGCATTATTAACAATTAGAAGTATCAAGGCGGTTTGTCAGGTAAAAGAAGTGTTTACTTCTGATGAACATGTCGCTAAAACAGTAACGGAATAAAAAAAAGACGGGATAACCCGCCTTTTTTATTTTGTTCTTTTGAAAAATGTATGAGGAATCGCTAAAGCAAAGACAATGCCTAAAGCAATCATAACTGCGGTAGAAAAAGTTTCCAATCCTTTAGCAAGAGCAAGCGAATGCTGATTCGTTATGAAATAATAGGCTGTATAATAAATACCGGCACCGGGAACTAAAGGAAAGATGCCGCAGATCAGAAAAACGGTCAATGGCAATTTCCTTTTCACCGCTAAATAACGGCAAAGGATCGTTAATACCAATGCTCCAATAAAGATTGCTTTCGCATACCCCAGTCCTAAAGCCACCCCGCCTAAATAACACAGCCAACCGATCATCCCCGAAAGGCCACAGTAAAGATATTCACTGACAGGAACACTAAATAAAACAGAAAAAGAAATGGTTCCGATCAATGCCACTAAAGCCTGACTGATCATAATACCACCCCTAACATTTGATATATGGAAAGACTGATTCCGACCCCACAGGCAATACATCCTGCAACCAGTACGGCATCTAAAAGATGTATCATACCGGATAAATAATCACTGTTGATAATATCTCGAACAGAAGTGGTAATCAGTACCCCGGGAACTAAAGGGATAATGGAACCCATAATAATATGATCCAAAGAATTGCCTAAGCCAAAATGATAGGATAAACAGCCAATCAGTCCAACCACACTGCTCCCTAAGATATTCTGCATGATTTTGCTTGTCTTTCCCTTTAATATATATAAGAAAAAAATATATAAGGCAAGTCCCGAGATAAAAGAAGCTGCACTATCCATCACACTGCCCCCCAATAAATAACAAAACGTAGCGGCACCCACTCCGGATGCTAAAATCTGCATATGAGGAGAAGAAAAAGGAATCTGTTTTGCTTCCTCAATTTTTAAATAGGCATCTTTAAGCGGTAACTGTTGATCACAGATCATACGAGACAGCTCATTAACTGCACATATTCTGCCTAAATGAACAGGGGCCAAAGGAACATAACGTAACTGAGTCGTGTAGAGTTTTTCTCCATCGTTGACACTGACAAAAAGCCCATTGGCAATCACATATACATGAAACTGTTCGATACCATAACTGTCTGCAATACGTTCCAGCGTATCTTGTACACGAAAGATTTCCGCCCCGCTTTTTAAAAGAAGCTCTCCGGTCTGAACACAAAGTTCGACCACTTCCTGGGCATTCTCTTTCATTCTTTTACCTCAAAATCAATTGGGCGCCGATGAAGAGCATCAATCATTTGACGGACACATAAATCCCCTACTCGCTTCAATGCCTCATTTGTATTTGCCCCTAAATGAGGAGTAACGATCATGTTTTCCAACAGCATCAATTTTGAAAAATGCGGTTCATGCGTTAATACATCACTGGCCGCACCGGCAATCTTCTTTTCTTTTAAAGCAACATACATTGCTTCTTCATCAATGATGGCACCGCGAGACGTGTTGATTAAAAAAGCAGTCGATTTCATTGCTTCTAATTCTTTTCTTCCAATCAAATGATAGGTTTCTTCATTTAGAGGCAAACATAAGCATACATAGTCACTTTGACTTAGTACATCATAAAGGGTTTCACAACGTGTGATGCCTAATCCATTTGCCGCCACTTGATTCAAATGTCGAGAATATCCCAGCACTTTCATCTTAAATCCATCTTTTAAAATTCCGATTGCTTGTTTTGCAATAGCACCAACACCGATAAACCCGACAGTTTTCCCGGTTAATTCCTGTCCCATTAAAGAAGACGGTGCCAACTCACAAACGGTCTGCGCAGTATAATCATATTCTGCTTTGATGAGGTGTCTTGACAAAGCCAGCATGAACATGACAATCATCTCTGCCACCGAAGCACTGTTTTGATACGGAGCATTATACACTTGAATATGACGTTTTTTTGCTTCGATGATATCCACATCATCACAGCCACTGCCATGAATGCCAATGATTTTTAAATTGGGCAGTTGATCCATCAAGGCTTTATCCACCTTTATATTACGAGTAATTAACCCCTCAATCTTTTGTGGCTGAGAAAAGTCTTCAACAATCTCAGTTTTACTTTCCAAAAGTGCATAACTATCCGGATGAATAGGTTCCGATAAATATACAGCCATACGTCCGCCTCCTTTAAAAGCGTTTATTTTTCATCATAATCATCTAAAAAACTATGAGCAATTCCATCTTTTTTATACCCAATCACTGTATCTAAATTGATATTATGAATACTTCTGAATATATTAATATCCACATTCGGATAAATCTTGCGATAAGCAGCAATTAAACGTTTCATTTCATTTCTCTTAGAACCCCCGCCTGTTTCCGTGATTGTTTCGGTTAATCGGCAGGCACATAATAAAAACTTTAATTGATGATAGTCACGCCAACGAATGATTGCCGCTTCTTTAACTAAGTATAAAGGACGTATCAATTCCATTCCCTCAAAATTGTCGCTATGTAGTTTTGGCATCATGGTTTTAATCTCTGAACCATAAAACATACTCATCAATATTGTTTCAATCGCATCATCAAAATGATGTCCCAACGCAATTTTATTGCATCCCAGACTTTGAGCAAAGCGATATAAATAACCGCGTCGCATTCTGGCACATAAATAGCATGGATTTTCATCCACTGAATCCACGATCTCAAAAATATCTGACTTAAAAATCTGTATCGGGATGTCTAATTTTTTCGCATTGTCTTTGATTAACTGCAAATTTTCTTCTTTATATCCCGGGTCCATAACAATAAATTCAATGTCAAAATTATTCTGTCCATGACGCTTTAATTCCTGAAACAGTTTTGCCATCAGCATTGAATCCTTGCCTCCGGAAATACAAATGCCAATATGATCCCCATCTTTGATCAGCTGATATTCATTAATGGCTTTTATAAAAGGCCGCCATATTTCTTTACGATATTTTTTTATAATACTTCTTTCTACTTCCTGATAAAATTCCATGTTCTTTCCTTTCTATATTACCTTCTAACTTTTTAACATATTTTTATCTTTTTGACTACAAATTTGAAGAGAAAAAGATAATATTTATGTACTTATGAAAGGATTTTGCTATAATTTTAAAGATGAGGTGATAAAATGCAGGAAATCTTATTTTTTGATGTTGACGGAACATTGCTGGATTCACAATTTCATATGACTAAATCTACTAAAAAAGCTCTGATTAAATTAAAGCAGAGCGGGCATCTGCTGTGCATCGCAACAGGAAGAAGCTATGACTCTTTACTGCGTACTCACTTAACAGAGATCATTAATTGGGATGGCATTATTTGCAATAATGGACAATTGGTTTTAGATCAAAATCGTCAGATTCTTTTTAAAGCCTTGATTCCAAGAAAATCAGTCAATGCTTTTTTAAAGATGGCATCACAAAAAAATTATCCTGTCGTTGTCAAATGCAAAGAGCGTTTCATTTCCCAAGCTGCCGATGAAAATACAGTATCAGTTCATCAGCATTTCAATAATCCGATACCGCCAGTCGGAACCTTTGATCAGCAGGAAGTAGAAGCCATGAACATATATGCCCCTAAATCAGAAGATTATCAAGATTTTTCGCATATTGAGGACATTGATATTATTCCTTGTGCCTTAAATTATGCAGAGATCAGTCCAAAAGGAGTCAGTAAAGCCTCTTCCATTGAATATCTGCTTCACCATTACGGTCATACTTCTTATATTGCTTTTGGTGATTCGCCTAATGATATCAAGATGCTTCAACACGCCAAAACGGCTGTAGTCATGGGACAAAGCATTGAAGACGTCAAACGCTGTGCAACGATCGTAACTCACCCGATTGGTCAAGATGGCATTATGGCGGCTTGCTTGCAGTTACAGTTATTTAAGGAGGAAATATAATGCGTATCTATCCCACAACAACTTTTACATATCAGTATTTAGATGAAAAGGATCAAATTCAACACCTGAACTTCCATGTTGTGAGCTTTCGTGAATATTTGCATGATCAAAATATTGATCCTTTTTATATCGAACAAGCTTCTATTATAACTATTCAAAAAGTTATTGAACTTAACAAAGAAGTATTAGAATATGCTTATCTTGGTTATTTAGACAATCCTAAAGATCTTGTCTTATTGTTTCCTCGTGATGTTAGCAGACAAAGTTGGATTTTCAATATCCAAGATATTCAGTTAAAATACAAATCCAATATACCAAACTGGGGAGATGAAGAAGATGTTTAAACATATTTTTTT
>ERZ506588.143-NODE-143-length-4866-cov-2.76471_pt1 | contig 4866 bp, 5 predicted proteins | sample MGYA00513514_ERZ506588 | MGnify/ENA metagenome assembly ERZ506588 | reverse complement strand
CCGGTTCCCCTTTTAACACAGTACTTTTTAATAGTAATCCAGATAGGATTGCGACAAAGATGCCAATACAATAGATCGTAATCATAACAAGGGCTGCTTTTTGTGAAAAGAATGCCGCTGTAATCATTCCATAGATTGGCAGTTTAGCACTGCATGAAAGAAAAGGTGTCAGCACAATAGTCATTTTACGATCACGTTCAGAGGATAAAGTACGTGTCGCCATGATTGCCGGTACACTGCAGCCAAATCCGATCAGCATGGGAACGAACGAACGTCCCGATAATCCCAGTTTTCTTAAAAACTTATCCATGACAAAAGCAACACGTGCCATATAGCCACTATCCTCTAACAAGGATAAGAAGAAAAACAAGACTACAATGATCGGCATGAAAGATAAGACACTTCCTACCCCACTGCAAATTCCATCAATAATCAATGATTGAAGCAGTTCATTCACCTGCCAAGTTTGCAGTAATCCTGACAGCATTTGATTGAATTGATCAATACCACTTTCTAACAGTTCCTGAAGCGGTCCGCCTATCACACTGAAAGTCAAATAAAAGATTAGGAACATGATCCCAATGAAGATCGGAATCGCCAAATATTTATTGGTCAGTAATTTATCAATCTTTTCCGAACGAATCTGTTCATTTGTTTCGCCCTCTTTAAAGACACATTGCTGACAAACTTTCTCAATATAGTTATAACGCATATCCACGACCGCGGCTTCACGATCGGTTTGTAAATTTTTTTCCATTTCTTCGACTATATGATGAATAATATGGCATTCTTCATCGGTTAGCCCTAATTCCTGTTCCAGCTGTTCATTTCCTTCAATTAGACGTGTCACCACATAACGATTAGGCAAACGCAAACGCTCGGTATGGTCTTCAATTAAATGACGAATGGCGTGGATTGCACGATGAATTTCACCCGAACAGAAATCCACATGATGAACCGGCGGCTGATTCTTGACCATTGCATTCACTTGATTCACTAAATCAATAATCCCGTCTCCCTTGCTGGCTGAAATCGGATAAACCGGTATTCCCAACGCTTCGGATAAACCGGAAACATCAATGCTGTTGCCACTTCCCACAACTTCATCCATCATATTTAATGCAATGACCATCGGTATGTTTAACTCCATCATCTGTAAAGTCAGATATAAGTTTCTTTCGATATTGGTCGCATCGATAATATCAATAATCAATTCAGGACGATCTTTCAATAAAAAGTCCGTTGTTACAATCTCTTCTGATGTATAGGGCGTTAAAGAATAAATCCCCGGGAGATCGACGATCGTAATGTCTTTATGACGCTTCATCGTTCCCATCTTTTTTTCAACGGTAACTCCCGGAAAGTTCCCCACATGCTGATTTGATCCGGTCAGTTGGTTAAATAAAGTGGTTTTCCCACAGTTTTGATTTCCGACTAAAGCAATCAAATGTTCCACTATTTTACCCCCTTCACTGTGATCTTAGCTGCATCTTCTTTTCTGATTGTTAATACATAGCTTCTTAAATAAACTTCGATCGGATCTCCCATGGGTGCTATTTTTCTCACCTTTACTAAAGTATTCGGAGTCAATCCCATCTCAAGTAATCTTTTTCTCAATAAGCCTTCTCCCCCGACGGCTTCGACGGTCGCACTTGTTCCCGGCTGTACTAAATCTAACGTCATAATTTCACCCCTTTGCCCTATTATAGCAAAAAAAGTTAAACGCTTCAAACTGTTTTAGGCGCGTTTAACTAATATTTCAAATATATCTTCGATATGTGTGATTTGATAGGTTGGAATTGCAGTCCCCGTCAACGGTTGTTGAGTGGTATTGATCCAGCAACTGTCTAATCCGGCATTATTTGCGCCCTGTATATCGGATGTCAGTGAATCGCCAATCAACAATGTTGTCTTGTGATCAAATGCTTCGATTCTTGAAAAGACTTGATTAAAATAGTCCATGCTTGGCTTTTGTGCATGCAGATCTTCTGACACAAAAACATCTTGAAAATACTGTAACGTCTCCGTTCCTTTCAAACGCTTAAAAGCTGTTTTCGATACCCCATTGGTCACTGCAAATAAACGATAAGAAGAAGATAAGGTTTCCAATGTTGCTTTAGCCTGTGGTATTAAAAAATAGCCATCTGCCAACCCCTCTTGATACGCATTGGCAAAACGGTCATAAGGATAGTCCACGCCTAACTGTTCAAACAGTTGTTTAAAGCGTCCAATCGTCACTTCATCCTTTGTCACCTGCCCCAGTTCAAAGGCTTTCCATAACTGATCGTTAATCTGATGATAACGTTTAAACAGCGTCTCATCAACCTCAATGCCAATTTTCTTAAAGGTTTCAATGAAAGAGTGTTCCTCGGCTTTTTTAAAATCAAAGATCACCCCATCTAAATCAAACAATAATGTTTTATAATGATTCATCAAATATTACCCCATTTTCATCTAAGCTTTTTATTTTAGCTAACGAATACAGATCGTATCCTTTTTCTTTAATCAGCAGATGACCGTCTTGGAACGTTTTATCAATGACAATTCCAACCCCATCGATAACAGCCCCGGCTTCACGGATGATTTGTTCTACCCCTAAAAATGCTTGACCGTTTGCTAAAAAGTCATCTATAAATAGTATATGATCCTCTTTATCAATTAAATGCTTAGATAAGCAAATTGTGTAAGATTTATTTTTTGTAAATGAAAAAACATGGGATACATACGCTTCCTGCATCGTCGAAGGCTGTGCTTTCTTGATAAAAATCATCGGAACTTCTAATTTTAAAGCACACATCAAAGCCGGAGCAATCCCGCTTGTTTCAATCGTCACTACTTTTGTAATCGGATATTTTTTAAAATAATGATAGAATTCTTCTCCGATCGCTTCCATCAGCTTCGGATCAACCTGATGATTTAAGAAAGAATCGACTTTCAATATTTCTCCATTAATGATCTTTCCTCTTTTACAGATTTCTTCTTCTAACTTCAACATACTTCTTCTCCTTTAAATCATTTTTATACCTGCTTTTCCTCATTAGTGAGATGATCACGAGGTCAGCATTTTAGTTGTTTTGTTATTTCTTTCAGTATGATTAGGATCATGAGTTTGCATAATGCTTGTCTTCACACTGATTTGTTCCATTATACCATAAATCCCATCTGCGTGTTTATAAAAAAAGTTCAGGTTAGTAGCCTAAACTTTCTTTTACTAAAATCACACTGATACGTCCGGGAGTCCCTTGACGCCCAGTCACCACATAGTGAGAACAGATACGGTCTTTTGATTTGCAATGAGCGCAGTGACCAAAATTTGTACAAGGTGTCTCCTTATTTAAACGAATAGCATTTGCCGGTGCCGCCACGTTTTCCACATGCTGAATAGCGGCTTCTAAATCCGGAACAATTTTATTCATTCCTGCCACCACAATGACATGTTTAGGACCAAAAATCAAAGCGGCTGTACGATTCCCTTTTCCATCAACATTATAAAGCAGACCATCCTCGGTGATGGCATTGCTGCTGGTAATCAAATAATCCGCAAAAAAAGCCTGACGATGCACCTCATCGATCTCTTTGGCTGATAAATTTGGTTCATAGCGATCATTAAAGGTAATCGGCATCCCTCTTAACTGATCGATGATGCCTGTTTCAAATAAAGTCTGACTTCCCCCCACACTGACAGATGTTCCTGGTTTAATCAATTGGCTTATTAATGCTCTTAAATCCTCTGCATTTTCTACAATATGTGCCTCCATATTATTTTTAATCAATGCATTTCTAGTCTTTTCTATCTTTAGATCCATCAATGTTTTTAAATTTTGATCCATCTCTTTTCCTCCCTTTTCTGTGTAATAAAAAAGGACTTCCCCAAATGTAATGGGTTACAGTCCTTTATTCATCTATTCACCTGAATTTCTTCTTTCGTTAAAGCATTTATCCATTTCGTTTTCAAGATATTTAATAGATAAAAATGCACCGATCATCGTTGTGATTCCAATTGAAGCCACTTTAAATAATGTAGATTTCATGTGTTTATCCTCCTTAAATTCTTATGAAAACATTATAGCACACTTTTTAATAAATGGTAGGTTTTTTACTGTGCGACTTTTGCCTTAATCATTAATTCACAAATCTTGTTAGAGAATTCGATTGGATCTTCCACATCAAATCCTTCGATCAATAATGCCTGATCGTATAATAATTGTGAATAATCTTTGATTTGTTCTTCATCTTTCATTTCTTGTAAAGCATTGAAAATCGGATGGTTTGGATTGATTTCTAAAATCTTTCCGGCTTTCATCGGCATATCTTCCTGTCCTGGCATTTGTGACAGTACTTTTTCCATTTCAAATGAGATACCATCACTGCTGACTAAACAAACAGGATGTGATTTCAAACGTGAAGACACTTTAACATCAACGACTTTATCACCTAATGCTGTTTTGATGGATTCCAACATTTCTTTGTTTTCTTCGTTTTGTTTTTCTAATTCTTTCTTTTCTTCTTCCGTTTCTAAATCTAAATCTCCCTGAGCGATATTTTTAAATGTTTTTCCTTCAAATTCCTGCATCATCTGAATACAGAATTCATCAACATTATCCACCATGTATAAAAGATCATAGCCTTTATCTTTTAATAACTCACATTGCGGTAATTTAGAGATTTTTTCGATTGATTCACCGGAAGCAAAATAAATATGTTTTTGTTCTTCTTTCATATGTTCAACATATTCTTTTAAAGTGATCATCTTTTCTTCATTAGCAGAATAGTACATTAATAAATCCTGAAGCAGATCTTTTTTCATTCCATAAGACTGATAGATACCATATTTTAACTGTAAACCAAAGTTCTTATAAAATTCTT
>ERZ506588.135-NODE-135-length-5307-cov-3.76066_pt1 | contig 5307 bp, 1 predicted proteins | sample MGYA00513514_ERZ506588 | MGnify/ENA metagenome assembly ERZ506588 | reverse complement strand
TCGTGAAATAAGAGCGAAACTTATTTTAGATGGAAAAAATGTTAATCCTAAATTATTGGTGAAGGCTCAGATAAGCGAGACATTTAATCAATCTGAAAATATAACGTTTGGTAACTTCTGCACAAATAGTTTTAGTATAGAACTTTTTAGTGATTCGAGTATTGAATTTGCAGAAAAGTCAAGGGTAGAGCTATTTTCGACCATAGATAATGTAGAAACTCCACTAGGTGTATTTTATGTGTCAGAAATAACAGATAATAAAAAGAAATTAAATGTTAAAGGATATGATATTTCTGCGTTTATGTTAGATGACTATGTTCCGACAATTCAATTTCCAAACACTATAGAAAATGTAACTAGAGATATATGTAATCAGTGCAACGTCGCTTTAGATATCTTCACATTTCCTGAGATACAGATTGAAGGATATATAGAAAATACACAGTGTAAAGTGATGATTGGATATTTGGCAGGGCTAATGGGAATGAATGCATATATAAATCCATTAGGTAAACTTTCATTTAAATGGTATACAGAAACATCTATAAAGTTACTTAGAAAAACACAATTTTTAAATGGGTATAACCAGACCGCTAATGAAGTTGTTATAAACTCAATCACTTGTACAGTAGGTGATACTCAGATTTCAAGTGGAGAAGGATCAGGGATAAGTATTGAAAATCCTCTAATGACTCAGATTCTTTTGGATAATATACTTGATAAGCTGAAGCTTCTTAACTATGTTCCATGTACGATAGAATTCAGAGGTAATCCTACAATTGAAATTGGGTCCATTATTTCTGTAGAAACGGATAAAGGTGTTTGTGTTAATGCAATAGTATCAAAGCGAGATACTACAGTAGGTGGAGGCATGAAGTCTACCATTACTTCTGTCACCAATAACAAAACTATTTCTGCTATATCGAAAAGTCCGATTGAAATAAAATTGAAGAAACTTTATAACACTTTACAAGAAGGCTTTAAGGAGAGTACCGAAACTATATTAGGTCATAACGGTGGTAATTTTGTTATTGATGTAGATGATAACGGAAAACCAACTGGATGGACTATTATGGATACACCAGCATTAAATGAAACTACTCATTTATGGAAGATGACTATGGGTGGGTTTGGTTTTTCTAGTAACGGTGGGAAAACATTTGATAAAATTGCTATTGATATGAATGGTAATATTAATGGTTATTCTTTAACAATTGGCATTATCCAAGGTCAATTCTTCGATATTGATTTGAATACAGGGACTTTAAAGATGGGATTACGCAATGAGCATGGAGAAATAAGTAATCCTGATTTTTATATTGATCATAATGGAATAGTAGTGTTCAATGCTATAAAAGAATTGGAAGAACGAATAGATAGCATAGAAACAAACACAGTAAGTGCAAGTATAAGCGCTTGTAACAATGCAACTCTAAATATTAAAAATTCTTTTGTAACGCTAAAAGCAAAAGTAATTATAGATGGTAAGGATTCCACAACAGAACTAACAGATTTAAGCTTTATCTGGCATCGTGTGAGCGGAAATAGGGATCAAGATATAGAATGGGACCAAAACCACAGTACCGGCCATAAGGAACTAAACGTAGGGTATAACGATGTGGATCTATATGCGAACTTCTATTGTACGGTAACAACACCTTACGGTATCTTTTTAAGTAACTATTTAGCTATTACTGATGAAACAGATGTTTCTAACTTACAAGTCTATATAAGCGCTAATCAACCGACTTATCAAGAGTATAACGGTAACAGTTATAGTCCTGACTGGACCACTAGCGACAATTTAGTTTTAACACCTGTGGTATTAGACAATTTCTTAAATGTACCATTATCGGAATGCCAAATCACATGGAAGAAAACAAGTGGAGATTTAGATCAAGATGAGTTAGTGACAGATGGGATTCTAACCGTATCTAGCAATAAGCTAAATTCGGATATAAAGAGTGTGACATATGTGTGCGATATTCAATACCATTATTCTTCACTTTCGAAAACGATTACATTCAGCAGTTGCAAAGATCAAGAAGAAACTGTAGTCGGAGATGTGACATATTACACATGGGTCTATTATGCGGATAATTCTAATGGTGATGGGATCAGCAAGACCAGTGCTGGGAAGTCTTATATTGGTGTTGCTAATATGCAGACCGAAAAGGAACCGCCATACACAACAAATGAAGAGGGGCAAAAGATCTATACAGACCTGTCCGCTTTTGTATGGACGAGGATGGTTGATTTTAAAACTATTTTGAAACAAGAAGGAGAACCCAGCGATATAACAGTGCTGTGGCTAGATACAACTACAGGGCAGTTAAAGAAGCATTACCAATTCTTACAAGCATGGGCCCCTATTGATAGCGAAACATCTATCCGGGACAATGCAGAAAATGTGTTTGTGACAACGGAGAAAAGCAATAATGCGAACTTTACGGTACTTAGTAACAGTATTGCTGCTACAGTTAAAAGTGTAGAGAAAGTATCGGGGGATCTAGGCAGTCAACTAGAAGAACTAAGTACCAAGCAAGAGCAAACAGCTTCTTCCGTTAATACAACTATCTCTAAGGTTACAGAACTGACGGACAGTATAACCGGATTAGTCACAAAAGAAGAGTTTCACACTTATTTTAAGTTTCAGGAAGATGGTCTTCATATAAGCAAATCACAAGGGAGTTTTGAGATGGTTTTATCGGATACAGAACTAGCTTTTTATGAAGGTGGAACTAGAGTGGCTTACATTAGTAACAAACGCCTTTATATCGAACAGGTCGTAGTCGTTCAGAGTCTACAGGTAGGTGATTATCTATTACGTTATGACAATGACGTCGGCTTTATTATTCAATAGGAAAGGAGGGAAAAACAATGAGTTATTGGTTAAGTCAAGCAGTCTATAGCATAGGTCAAAGCACTACAGAAAACTACACTAATGTGCGTGTTGATCTTTACTTCGACCGTGACAGTGGTAGTGCATGGAACAATTACACGACCTATGGGTACATTATTGTTGATGGGCAACGACAAGACTTTAGCGTAGGAAGTTATGGAACGGCTAGTCGAATCCACTTAGCAACTCGAGACTTTAGGGTTTACCACAATTCCGATGGAACCAAAACGGTGAACTATACTTGTTATTTTAATGCGGATAATAACCCTTATGTAGGGGCACTAAGTAGTAGTGGCTCTTATACCTGCCCTACGATTCCACGAGCGGCACCAATTACGAATGTTAGTTACACTAATATCTACAGTTCTTTTTATACGAGTTTTACCTCTTATTCAAGTAGTTTTAACTATAAATTAAGAGTATCGATTCCTAATGTTGTAGCTCTCGAAACCTATAGTAATTATACAAGTGGTGCAACCAAGACTTTAAGTGTAGAAAAACAAAAGTACCTAGTAGATTATTTGTGCAAAAATAATAAAACAAGTGATAGTTTAGGCTTCGTTATTGAAACCTATAGTGGTAGCACAAAAATAGGAGAGTCTTCTGAATCAACGAAGACATTTGTAAAACCCGCAGTGAGTGTTTTAAGCGGAATGAGCGTAAGCAATATAGACAGCAGTGTCACCTTTACGTTAAGCAAAACAACTTACTGGTCTTATTATGGGCATACGCTTACTATTAAATATGGTACCTTAGTTCTTTATAGTGGTGCTTATAGCAATAGCGTAACAGTATCAAACAGCACAACGATGAGTCAGTTATATACCGCTATGAAAAATGTGAGTAGTGGTACATTTACAGCAACGCTAACAAGTACTTATGGCAGCTATACCATTGGAAGCTCCACTAAGACAGCAACAGGGACTATTATTAATGCCAATCCAACATTAACAGGGAGTTTAGCTTATTACGATGCTAACGGTACTATTACAGCAGTTACAGGGAACAATCAAATAATCGTTCAAGGAAAGTCCAACTTAACTTTTAGAATTCCGGGATATTCACTAAAAAAGAATGCGGGGGTGCAGGAGTATAAACTTTACGTAGATGGAACCCCTTATTCTGTTTCTCCAAATTCAGAAATTTCTGTTGGAGTAATTAATCATTCTGGTGCAGTAAGTGCAAATTTATCTTTAACCGATACACGTCTGAAAAGTGCAAGTTCATCTGTGACCCCTACTGTTACCGCATACTCGGCTCCATCTATTAGCTGGGACTATTATCGCTCGAACTCGGCTGGGACAAAGGATTTGTTAACAGGTACTTATGTTTATGTTTTACCTACATTCGGGGTCGCGAAAGTAGCAGGTAATGCGGTAAAAAGCACCAGCCTTAAAATAAATGATGCTAGTGTTAGCACTAGCTTGGTTAGTGGCGTTGGGGCTAACTATGGCGGGAGCTATGCGATAAATCAGAGCTATCCGTTAGAAATAAGCGTTACAGATAAACTTGGAGGTGTAACAAAACTTTCAGGTAGCATTACAGTGGCTCAGTTGCCATTTAATATCACTAAGGATAAAACAGGCATCGCCTTTGGAACGGTAGCCGTAAACAATCAAATCACATTAGGTAAAAAAACACAGGCACAACAAGAAATTTTTTCAAATGGATCATTCAATAAAGGAAGTTGGAATGCTCCTAAAACCGGACTTATCACTCAAATCATCGATAACAGCAATAGTCAACACAGTGTCATTGTTGGGAGAGATAGTTTAGGTAATCGCCATTATGGATTAGATTTTTATGATAATACATCTAGTCGAGTCGCAAGGTTATATGCAGGAACTAACTATTTGGAATTGGGGAGTACAACCACTATAAATGGGGATAAGATATTAACCTTAAATAAAGCTTTCCCGGTTAACAGTATCTATCTCACTTATACCAATATCAATCCTGGAACCTTTTTAGGTGGGACGTGGTCTTTAGTAGGACAAAATCGTTATATTATTGGAGCAGGTAGCAGCTATAGTGGAGGAGCTACAGGGGGGAGTAGTACAACGGGTAGTACAGTTTTAACTATTGCCCAAATGCCTAGTCATGGTCACGTATGGAATCCAGGCGGTCACCTGAGCTGGACTGGTTCCGGAAGTGATGGAAGCGGACTTAGCTTAGGTGGTGGTGGGGATAATAGAGAAACAACTAAAGTCGGTGGAAGTACAGGACATACCCATAGCTTCACCCCTTATTACATCGCCTTATATATATGGAGGAGAACAGCATAATGGAACAACTGGAATATATTCACACTTTAAAAATCGGAGAGTATGAGTTTAGATTAACAGGACAAGAGGATTATCAAATCGATAATCTTCTTTTTTTAGAATTTACAACGGATAAAGGAT
>ERZ506588.133-NODE-133-length-5374-cov-2.95563_pt1 | contig 5374 bp, 6 predicted proteins | sample MGYA00513514_ERZ506588 | MGnify/ENA metagenome assembly ERZ506588 | reverse complement strand
CGACGCTCTTCCGATCTGAAAAAATTGATATTACTAATTCTCAATTAGTTTTACAGTATGGAGCTGCAGCTCAAAATAAGATTTCTGGATTTTCAGAATCTACTTTAGATAAAGTCCGTACCAAAGACCTCGGAGAAATAGGGGATATGGTGTCATCTTTAGTCGGAGAATTAAAAGAAATGGATATGGGAACGGAAGAAAACAAAGGGTTCTTCGGAATGTTCAAAAAAGCAAGAAGCAAGACGGAAGAAATCAAGGCAAGATATTCAAAAGTTGGATCAAATGTGGATAAGATTACTCGTAATTTAGAGAACCATCAGGTAACTTTATTAAAAGATATCGCTATGTTAGATCAAATGTATGAATTAAATATGACAAACTATAAAGAATTGACACTTTATATTTTAGCGGGTAAGAAAAAACTGGAAAAAGCAAAAGCAGAAGAATTGCCTAAATTAGTGGAAAAAGCACAGCAGACCCAAACTCCGGAAGATTCACAGGCTGCAAATGACTATGCCAGCTTGATCAACCGTTTTGAAAAGAAAATTCATGACTTGGAACTGACACGAATTGTAGCCATTCAAATGGCACCGCAGATTCGTTTAGTTCAAAATAATGATACGTTGATGGCAGAAAAGATTCAGTCTGTCATTGTCAATACTATCCCATTATGGAAATCACAAATGGTATTAGCTTTAGGTATTCAGCATTCACGTGAAGCAATGGAAGCACAAAGAAGTGTTACTGAAATGACGAATGACTTATTGAAGAAAAATGCAGACACATTGAAAATGGGAACGATTGAAACAGCGAAAGAATCTGAACGTGGAATCATTGATTTAGAAACATTGAAGCATACTAATCAATCTTTGATTGAAACATTGGATGAAGTGGTTAAAATTCAAGATGAAGGTAAACAGAAACGTATCGAGGCTGAAAAAGAATTACAGCGTATTGAGGGAGAATTAAAACAAAAATTATTAGATATTCGTGCATAGTAAGCAGGTGAATACGAATGAACTTTAAAGATAATAAAACAGCCGCCATGATCATGGGATTAATGATCGCGGCGGCTGTCTTTTTAGGAGGCAGCAAAGCAGTTATTCAAAAAAGCAATCAGGTGGAATCCATCTATGTGCAGCAGCTTCAGCCTGAATTGGAACGCCAGTCGCAGTATGCGGCAAGCCTTATTGTTTTAGCTAAAAATGAGAGTAAAGATAAAGACTTAATCGATTCATTGGAAGCAGATTTGAATTTCTTTAATGAAGCCACCTCTAAGCATGAGAAATACTTAGCCTTTGTTAAGCTGCAATCTTCGTTTGATGCACTAAAGATAAGTATGGTAGGACAAATGCTGACAACAGAAAATGAGCGTTTACTTAATCAAATCTATCAGAATTTCTATTCTGCTTATGATCTGATTTCTCGATCAAAAGAGAATTATAATCAGGCAGTAAAGAAGTGGAATGAAGAATTGACTCATTTTCCGGTTTCCTTTATTAAAGAATTTGTTGGGAAAGGGAATGCAGAATTATTTGCATGATGGATAAGAAAATGAAAAAGTATGTGACTATCCTAATCAGTATCTTCATTTTTATCGTTATGATAAATCCAATTCAAGCGATTGTAGAAGACAACGGTCAATATTGCAATGATAGTGCAGGTATCTTGTCAACTTCCACGATTTCGACGATAAATTCAAGAGGAGCCAGTATAGAAAGACAATATGGAGCACAGGTCGTTGTTGTGACAGTTAAAACAACCGAAGGGCTATCAACCCAAGATTATGCGATTCAGTTATTCAACGGTTGGGGACTTGGTGATCCTGATAAGAATAATGGCGTGTTGATTCTTATTGTAACGGAGCAAAAAGACTATTGGATTATGCAAGGAGACGGTATTAAATCCATTGTCTCAGATTCTTTTCTTTCTAACGTCGTATATAATTATCAGTTTAATGATATGGTGGATTATGGCAATGATTACAATACACGAATAAATGATGTGCATAAAAGTATTTGCTCCCATCTGCAATATTATTATCAGTCTATTTCTAACAAAACAAATGAATTGACTTATCCGGTAAAAATAGCGTTGAGTGCAATATGGGGCAGTATCGTCATTTTGTTAGCATATCGCATTTTAAAGAATAAAAAAACAATGAAAGAATTAGAAGGAGTCGAAATCCTTCCCGCACCAAAATTGGTCTCAACGGAACCTAAAAAGAAAGAAAAAGCACCAAAAGTAAAAAAGAGTGAACCCAAAAGGACTCCGGGTCCCCCACAGACAACATCCTCTTATACCCCTTTTTATACTTTTTATGAAGAAGAATCACGCTCGACACCAAAAACAGTGGTTCGTTCACCAAGACCTACTACACGTACACATACCAGTTCAAGAGTTTCCGGACCGGTATCCAAACCGGCGTCTAAACCAAGTTCCCCATCTTCTCCAGTGAGCCGATCAAGAGGGAGCGGTGGTGGTCGTTCAAGTGGCGGCGGAGTAGGAAGGCATTAATCAGACATGGGGAAAGCCCTCATGTTTTATTTTATAGTTTACCATCTGTTCATCTAAACACAAGAGTGTGTCATATATCACACAGCGAGATTATAGGAGGAAAAGCAATGAACGAAGTTAAAGTTAAATCTATTTACAGACATTTCAAAGGCGATTTATATTTAGTTGAAGATATAGCCGTTCATAGTGAAACCAATGAAAAATACGTGGTATATAGAGCGTTATATGGGGATACAGGCTTATACATACGACCTTATGCGATGTTTATCTCGGAAGTAGACCATGGGAAATATCCGAATATCAAACAAAAATATAGATTCGAATTACAAACTATTAAAAGTGTTAAGGAAAAATAAGTCATTGAAAAATTATGATTTGCTTTCAATTGAGTGATCATCTTTTTATAAGATTCTTCAACCCATTTCAAATAAAGACCTTATCCTTTTATAAGTTTATTACATTCATTTATAATAATGGCAATATTGAGGGAAATAACAAACTATGGTTATCAAAGGATTGTGACTATAAGAGAATATATGAAAATGGAGAATTTATGATGAAACTAATGAATGATGATAAAGTGGTGTGGAGACTATTAGTTGCCTTTTTTCCCTTCGAGTTGATGTGATAGAGAGTCTTGTTTTATCTTGTTGACTTTATTAAGTTTTCCAAAAAGACAGTTAGGCAATAAATAAAATAATATAATTATATGGATAAAATAGATTTCTTATGATTGAGAGGTGTGTTTGAGATGAAAAAGATTCTCGTTTTATTTATAATGTTAACTTTGCTTATGGGATGCAGTCAATCTGAATTTCATGAATATAAAGATAACTATATTAAAGAACAACATATCACAAATATGGAAGAAGTATTCCATTATGAGAATAAACCCTATATCGAGGGAGTAATATTTAAAGGAAAAATCGATCAGGAAGAACTTTACTATTATGAGGGAATACAAGGGAATGCAGAAGGATTTATTGAAAATGGTATGTATAGTGGACAGCCATTATTTATTGAAGAAAAGGCAACATACTATATCCATAACGGTGAAGACTACAGATATGATAAAAGCTTTTTTGTAGGTATAGTTTATCAGAAATTATCAGAAGTATATTTTAAAGGGAAAAGCATCAAGTTTGATATTATAGAGACTACCCTTAATGATGAAGATATAACGTTGACCTTTTGGCTAATGCCATTTGACAATGGTGAAGAAGTCAGCATTTCTGATTTTGAAATTAAAGAGTAATAAGATGATGCATTTCTAAATTATCATTTGTTTCGTCTAAAAGTATGTCATGGCTGAATACATTTTGATAAGATATATATCATATTGGACACCTTACAGGTGTCGTTTTTTTATACAAAAAGCAGTGTATCCTATAGATGCACTGCTTAGTGGGTTAACAAAATAGATTAGACAGACAAGAGGTTATCGCTTTACTTTATGTTTGCGATTTTTCCAAACCTGACCCAAAATATCTTTAAGAACCAACATAGCATCCAGGTCATTAAACTGATACTCACGCTGCATTTCATCCAACATTTGACTTAAACCATGAGCATAGTAGGGAATATTTACTTTGCTTTGATAAGAGAGCAAAATAGGATATTTTTTCCCCCATGCACTTGTCCAGTCAACTTTTTCTTCTGTTGCTTCGCTGGTCTTTTCAATAATCTCTTGAATTTCTTTTATATCAATGTCAAAATCAATCAGCTCATCTAAAGATATATTGTAAAGAACAGCCATTTTTTTCGATTGGCGAATATCGGGAGTCGTTTCATTCGTTTCCCATTTTGAAACGGTTTGTCTGCTTACTCCTAACTTTTCTGCCACAACTTCTTGTGAAAGTCCGCATTTCTTTCTTGCATGAAATAAACTGTTTCCTAAATTCATAACCATGTCCTCCTTATCTTTTACAGCTTCATTATATCGTTAGGGAAGAGAAAACTCTACCCATTATAATGGTCAAATATGCCCCTTTTTTTAACATCAAATAAAGGATATTGTATCTTAAAGCGTTTTTTGGTAAGATATAACATGTATGATTAAAGGAGAGAAAGTATGGCAAACAATAAGAAAAACGATGCAATAACCGCAATGGAAGTTGATTTTGCTCAATGGTATACTGATGTCTGCCGCAAAGCTGAGTTAATGGACTATTCAAGTATCAAAGGTTTTATCATCTATCGTCCTTACGGCTATGCATTATGGGAAAGAATTCAAAGCTATTTAGATCAGCGTTTTAAACAAACCGGACACGAAAATGTTTATATGCCAATGTTGATCCCACAATCACTATTGCAAAAAGAAGCAGATCATGTAGAAGGTTTTGCCCCGGAATGTGCAGTAGTAACAAAAGGTGGTTTGGATGAATTAGAAGAACCACTTATTGTACGTCCCACTTCTGAGACATTATTCTGCGAACATTATGCGAAAATAGTAAATTCCTATCGTGATTTACCAAAAAAATATAATCAATGGTGCTCAGTTGTCAGATGGGAAAAAACAACACGTCCATTTTTGCGTGGATCTGAATTCTTATGGCAGGAAGGACATACCATTCATGCCAGTAGAGAAGAAGCACGTGACGAAACGTTGGCTATTTTAAATATTTATGATGAATTAGCACGAGATCTTTTGGCAATTCCAATGGTGACCGGGCGTAAAACCGAAAAAGAAAAGTTTGCCGGAGCAGAGGAAACCTATACGATTGAAGCATTGATGCATGATGGAAAAGCATTACAGTCAGGAACGTCGCACTATTTTGGACAAGGATTTGCAAAAGCCTTTAACATTAAGTTTTTAGATAAAGATGGCAAACAAAAATATATTTATCAAACATCAGAT
>ERZ506588.130-NODE-130-length-5704-cov-2.67906_pt1 | contig 5704 bp, 6 predicted proteins | sample MGYA00513514_ERZ506588 | MGnify/ENA metagenome assembly ERZ506588 | reverse complement strand
AAGTGCTATGATGTACGTAAGGAACATCAAAGGGGGAATAAAGAATGGAATATGTCACATTGGGAAGAACCCAAATAACGGTGAATAGAAATGGATTTGGTGCATTGCCTGTACAGCGTGTGTCTAAAGAAGAAGGAGCAAGACTGCTAAGAAAAGCTTATGACAATGGCATTAACTTTTTTGATTCAGCAAGAGCTTACAGTGACAGTGAAGAAAAGATTGGATTGGGATTAAGTGATGTGCGTGAGCATATTTATTTAGCGACAAAAACGATGGCAACAACAGTAGAAGGTTTTTGGAAAGATTTAGAAACAAGTTTAGAAATGATGAAGACTGATTATATTGATATTTATCAATTCCATAATCCGTCATTTTGTCCGAAACCAAAAGACGGAAGCGGCTTATATGAAGCCATGTTGGAAGCAAAGGAACAAGGGAAGATCCGTTTTATCGGGATTACCAATCACCGTCTGCCGGTCGCCATAGAAGCAGTGGAATCGAATTTATATGATACCGTACAATTTCCTTTTAGCTATATTGCGGATAAAAAAGAGGAAGATTTAGTACGTTTATGCAAAGAAAAAGATATCGGCTTTATTTGCATGAAGGCTTTATCGGGCGGATTGATTACACGTGCTGATGCCGCGTATGCTTATTTAGCACAGTTTGATAATGTATTGCCTATTTGGGGAATTCAAAAGGACAGTGAATTAGATGAATTCATTCGATTTAATGAACTGCCGCCTGTTATGAATGATGAGATTCAAGCCTTGATTAAGCACGATCGTGAGGAATTAGCAGGTGATTTCTGTCGAGGGTGCGGGTACTGTATGCCTTGTCCGGTCGGGATTCAAATCAATACCTGTGCGAGAATGTCTTTATTATTAAGACGTTCACCTGCCGGGGGACATTTATCGGAAAAAGGGCAGGCAATGATGAAAAAAATTGAGGATTGTTTAAATTGCGGTCAATGTAAATCACATTGCCCATATGGATTAGATACACCGGAATTACTAAGAAAGAATTATGAGGATTATAAAACCTTTTTAAAATAAAACAAGGGAGAAAAAATATGGAATATCGTATTTTAGGAAGAACTGGCATAAAAGTCAGTGCTGTCGGTTTAGGCGGTGAAGGCTTTGAAGGAAAAAATAAAGAAGAGACTCAGGTTATTGTAGATCAAGCAATGGCGGAGGGCATCAACTTTATTGATATTTATAATTCCAATCCAAATGTAAGAAGTTATGTAGGAGAAGCTTTAAGCCATTATCCACGAGAAAGTTTTGTGATTGAAGGGCATTTAGGATCGATGTGGGAGAATGGTCAATATCGTCGTACCCGCAATATGACAGAAGTAAAAGAAGCCTATGAAGATTTTTTGAAGCGAATGCAGTTAGATTATGTGGATGTAGGGATGATTCACTATGTAGATGATCAAAAAGATTTTGATCAAATATTTAACGGACCAATGATGGACTATGCAAAAGCGCTGCAGCAAAAAGGTATAATCAAACATTTAGGGTTATCTACCCATAATCCGGATATTGCCTTTAAGGCAGTAGAGAGTGGATGGATTGATGTCATTTTGTTTAGTATTAATGCCGCTTACGATATGTTGCCTGCTAGTGAGGATGTTAATATATTGTTTGAGGAAGATACCTTTAATGATCGCACTTATGAGGGCGTTGATCCTAAGCGTGACCGTTTATATCAGACCTGTCAAAATGCGGGCGTGGCATTAACGGTCATGAAAGGGTTTGGGGCAGGAATCTTATTAAAAGACGAAACCTCTCCATTTAAAAAAGCCTTGACCCCTGTGCAATGTCTGCATTATTGCTTAACACGTCCGGCCGTTGCTTCGGTAGTGGTGGGGATCAGCAATGTCGAAGAATTACTAGCGGCTTCTGCTTATGCCACAAGTACAGATGAAGAAAAAGATTACAGTTCAGTATTAGCCAATGCCCCGCGTTCAGTCTTTAATGGTCATTGTATGTATTGCGGACATTGCGCCCCTTGCACAAAGAAAATTGACGTTGCCATGGTCAATAAATATTTGGATTTGGCATTAATTCAAGAAGAAGTACCGGAAACTTTACAAAATCATTATGACTTATTAGAACACCATGCCAGTGAGTGTATTGAGTGTGGGGCTTGCATGCGAAACTGTCCATTCAATGTGGATATTATTTCCAAGATGAAACAAGCCGTAAAACTATTTGGTCATTAAACCTATGAGAACATTATTTTATTAAAAATAATGTTTTTTTCCTAAATTAAAGTTATTTATTTAATGTTTGACAATAAATTTTTATTGTGTGACAATCAGCTTAGAGTTAACGCTGGCTCTTTAAAAACAAAAGGAGAGCAATATGAATCATTCAGAATTTAAAGGAACACATTATCAATCAGGTTATGAATTTGGCAGTAAACGATTAAAAGCATTAATCACTTTAAATACACTGCCCATTCTATTTAATGAACCGGAGAGACTGCAATATGTTAGAGAGAGTCAAAAAATTTATGAAGTTTATTATCCGGAGATTTTAGAAGAAATTGAAGGCGTTGCCGATGGAGTGCAAATGGACAGTCAAATATTAATGACTTTCTTATTAAGTATGTATAGTTATACGGCGGATAATTTTTGTACCAGTTTTGCCATTCATAAAAACGGAAAGACTTTTTTAGGACGTAACAGTGATTTTGCTTGTCATTTAGAAGAATCTTATGACAGTTGTTATTACAGTTTAGATGATTGTTATGCTTTTATAGGCAATACGACAGCATTTACGCAAATGGAAGATGGGATCAATGAACACGGCTTAGCAGCAGGACTGACTTTTATTTATCCGGTAGTGCGAAAGCCGGGATTTAATGCCGGATTTTTGGTTCGTTATATTTTAGAGAAGTGCAAGAATGTTAAAGAAGCGATTGAAACATTAAAAAGACTGCCTATCGGTTCTTCTCAAACCTTAGTATTGGCAGATCGTTACGGTGATATTGCATTAGTGGAATGCAACGCTGAAAACATAGAAGTTCAATACGCTCCTGAAAATGGCTTTGTCGTTGCTGCAAATGATTTTCATTTACCCACAATGACAACATATAAAGTTCCGATTGAAGATGGCATTCATTCAAAAGAGCGCTATCAGACGGCTTATGAAGCATTGACTCAATGCGACATCCCAGATATTCCCTTTATTAAAAAGCTATTGTCAGGGGAAATGGGATTTATGTGTCAATATGACCGTAAGCTAGGCATGGACACAGTATGGTCTAGTCTTTATGATTTGAATACAGGAAAGATTTATCGGGCAGAAGGAAATCCTTCACGTACTGATTTTCAAGAGGAACATCGATTGAATAAAGAATAGTACGTTAGGGGAAAGCAATCTGACTTTTCCCTTTTGTTATATTAATGAAACAATTATACTAAGGTTAAGGAAAAATATTTCTATAGCAAAAAATCAGTATCATGTGGAAAAAGGAGGGCTAGCATGGTCACTTATGCAGTAGTGGGGTTGTTAGATGAAAAAACGACGCAATATTTTCAAACGATGTGGAAGGATTTAAATGAACGTCAGATAACGGATTATGGGACAAGCTATCCTCATCGTTATCCTCATCTAACGTTCGCTGATTATACGGACATTGATCTAACAAGAGCAGTTGCTTTATTTGATAGGGTGCTTCAAAATCAAGAACAAATCGAATTATCTTTTTTGGTATTAGGAACATTTCTTAATACCAAAACATTATTTCTGGCGCCAACCTTTTCACAAAAACTATATGACTTGCATGCTTCTATTCATGATCATCTAAAAGAATTTGATAGGGATCAAGATTCTTTTTATCTTAAAGGACGCTGGAATCCACATTGTACCATTGCAAGTCGCTTGAATGAAGCAGAGATGCGCAAAGCCATTCATTACTGTCAGCAGCACTTAAACCCGATGAGCGTGAAATTAGTGGAAATTGCTTTAATTGAAATGACTTTGGATGCATCTTTTGCAGCAATAAAAGATCGTATTTTATATTCAAAAAAATTGAAATAAGGTATTTATTGTGCTTTAAATCCTGTTTTGAAGCATACTAAGAATGGGAGATGATAATGAAAGGAGGCACACATGAAAAAAATAAGAGATGTGCTTTTGGCAAGTATGCTTATGATATCTTTATTATGGCAGTCTGCCGGGATTCATGCAGCCACTCCACAAGAAGAAATCATGAAAGACAATGTGCAGTTTGTGACGGTCAGCAATGATACTTACCATCTTTACGGAGCAGAAATCAATGTGGTGATTAAGCATATTGAACATGTGGAAAACAAAGAAGTAGAGAAGAGAATCAATGCTTTGATCGATCAGTCAATTGAGGATATTTTAACTAAACAAGAACAGGAATTAAAAGGAATCTATCAGGAAAATCACCAGATTCATACTGAAATCAGCCTGAATTTAAGTGATTATTATGTGAGTGATGCACTGGTTTCTTTTAGTATTGATTTTTTAGAAATCATGGCTTCCTCTTTTCAGGAAAAAATGTATCATACGATTGATTTGAAAACCGGAGAGGATTATAAGATTGAACATTGGTTAGGTAAAGATTACGCTGCGATCGTAAAAGATGAAGTGGTTAAGCAGATTGATTTGCAGAATAAAGAAAATGGAAGTGATCTTTATTTTATGGATGAAGTCAATAAGCTGACGATTTCTTCCGATCAGTCCTATTATATTAATAAGGATGGACAAGTAGTAGTGACCTTTCCAAAATATCAGATTGCTCCCGGTTATTTGGGGTTGCCAGAATTTATCATTCCCGTTAACATAAAAGAGGTCGCTGTGAAGTGACCTCTTTCCTATATAAACTGATGAACATAGCCGATACAAGTGAGCTGACCGTTTTCTACGATAATGGCACCTTTATCACCAATAGCGTAAACCGGTAAATGATAATCATTTATCGCTTGTTGAATGGCGGTTTGCTGAAGCGGTGTATTTTCAAAGTGACATTCGATATCAAAACCGTGCAGAATATTTAAACCGTTCATATAAAAATAATGATCATAGTCCTCATCGGGTGTCATGTGAACACGATGAAGCTGAATCATCGCGCCCGCACTAAAGCCCATGATCAGACCATTAAATTGTTCTAAAGAGTTGACTAAATCAAATTCAATTAAACGTTCTTTTAGTTGGTCAGGCAGACCGCCGGTAAAATAAATGATATCCGCATTGCGGACGAGCTGTTTGGCATCGGCTTTATCTTTTGCACTGAAATAATTCATCCAGTAAATTTGTGAAGCAGGGATGCCATAGTGGTGAAACCCGTTCATAATCGAAGCATAGTATTTTCCAAAATCAGGATGATACAACGCATCGAAATCCTTTTGCGAATGGACCTCATCTTGATGGAAAGAAAATGGAATAATCAATACCTTATCGGTAGGATGAATATAGTTCTTAAAAGTTTCAAAGCACCATTCTTCATTCGATATATTTTCCATATGCAAAATATTGGTCATGATATAAACCTCCTTTTTTACAGTATATTCGCTTTTAAAAGTGGGAACAAGAAGATATTCATAAACAATAGAACAAAATGATTGATTTAATTTTAAGATATGATATAATCGTAGCGTAATAGTTAGCACTTGTGTGTTATGAGTGCTAGAACGGAGGTGAGGATATGGTAGAAGAATATATTG
>ERZ506588.121-NODE-121-length-6091-cov-3.08449_pt1 | contig 6091 bp, 2 predicted proteins | sample MGYA00513514_ERZ506588 | MGnify/ENA metagenome assembly ERZ506588 | reverse complement strand
CGAAAAAACCTCTTGCCTTAAAGTTAACTTTAAGAGATATAATAAAGGCTGATAGGAGGAATAATAATGGAAATTAAAAAATTAGGATTTGGATTAATGAGATTGCCTTCATTAGATCCCAATGATCCATCAGTTATTGATATGGAACAAACAAAGAAGATGGTCGATACTTTCTTAGAAAGAGGATTTACTTATTTTGATACGGCTTGGATGTACTGTGGTTTTAAAAGTGAAAATGCAGCCAAAGAAGCGTTAGTCGATCGTCACCCAAGAGACAGTTATACATTAGCAACAAAACTGCATGCAGGATTTCTTCAAAACAAAGAAGATCGTGACCGTATTTTTAATGAACAGTTAGAAAAAACCGGAGTGACTTTCTTTGATTATTATTTACTGCATGATATTAATACACATAGTATTGAAACATATAATGCACTAGATTGCTTTAATTGGATTCAAGATAAAAAAGAAAAAGGGCTAGTGAAACATATTGGTTTTTCTTATCATGACGGTCCTGAGTTATTGGATAAAGTTTTAACTGAACATCCTGAATTTGAATTTGTACAACTGCAAATTAATTATTTAGATTGGGATTCCGCAGGGGTTCAATCAAGAAAATGCTATGAAGTAGCTACAAAACACCATAAACCCGTTATTGTCATGGAACCCGTAAAAGGTGGAACACTTGCGAAAGTACCTGAATCAGTAGAAAAGATGTTTAAGAATTATGCTCCAGCGGCTTCTATTCCATCTTGGGCAATTCGTTTTGCGGCTGGTCATCAAAATGTATGGTTAGTATTAAGTGGTATGAGTAATATGGAACAAGTTTTAGATAATACAGGGTATATGAATGATTTTAAACCTTTAAATGAAGAAGAAATGCAATTGATTGAACGTGCTGTTGCTGAAATTAATTCCACAATTGCTATCCCTTGTACAGGATGCTCTTATTGTACAGAGGGCTGTCCAATGAAAATAAATATTCCTAAGTATTTCTCTTTATATAATGCTGATCTGCAAGAAGTAGAAGAAAAAGGTTGGACACCGCAGGGAGAATACTATTCAAATTTAACCAAAACATTTGGTAAAGCAAGCGAATGCATTGGTTGTGGTCAATGTGAGGCAGTATGTCCTCAGCACTTGAATATTATTGAAGGCTTAGCAGAAGTTGCCAAGCATTTTGAACAATAAAAAGGGAGAATATATCTTCCTTTTTTGTGTTTTAGAGACTAAAAAATGCCACTACATAATGACTATTATGTAGTGGCATATAAATCTATATATCCATTTACTCTTACATTATAGGTCAAAATACCCTTGTTTTCAAGGGATTATCTAATGGTTTGAGCAGGAATAAACTGGTCTTAATTAGTAGGATTTTATTGAAATTATCTTTTTTTATGAATTACAACCTTCATTTTAGGTGCCTTTAAAGGTGCTTTTTTTATGAATACAACATAATAGTCATTATGTTGTAAAAGTGCGGATGTGTTATTGAGGATAACATTAAATTTAATAAGAAAGGGAGGGGTATCAAGACGATACCGTATTAAAAGTAAAAAATAAAAATGGAGGAAATGAAATGAAGAAAAAGAGATGGCTCTTTCTTCTGCCATTGATTTGTGGGGGAATGCTGTTTGGCAACTCGATTACAATTAGAGCAGAAGAAGGCATAAATGTGGGCAGTTTTATTATAAGTGGAGGAATCAAAGATACAGATTACAGTTATGCAGGCGGTATTTTAACGATTCTTAGCAGTGAAACTTTAACGATCAAAAATAAAGATATTAATACACCGGCAACGGATCGAATCCTTGTACCGGAAAAAGTAAAGGCAAACCTTGTATTTGCAGGTGTAAATATAAAAACCAATTCAAATAGTCCATTTACGTTGACACCGGATAGCGATGGTGATGGAAAAGGGGCATCTGCACAAATCATCTTAGCGGATAATACGACAAATACATTAGTCTCTAATTCTACTTATTATCCGGGGTTAAGAAGTGGAAAAACAACATCTTTGATAATCGATGATGCCATTGTAAATGAAGATATCAATGGCAATGCAATTATTCCTGAGTTAGGGAGAATACCAAATGATGTGACACTATCTAATGGCACAAAATTAACTAAGGGAGATCGTCTGACTTTATTAGATAGTAAAAATGCCGGGACACTTAATGTTACCGGGAGTAATTATGCAGCCGGAATTGGTGGCGGTGATGGTGAAGATGGCGGAAACATCACGATTAATGGTGGAGTGATTAAGGCGACCGGGATAGGAACTGGTGATGGAATTGAAAATGGCGGTGCCGGAATCGGTGGCGGAAATTATGCTGCCGGTGGAAATATTGTGATTAACGGAGGTACAATTACGGCACAAGGGGCTTATCATGCGGCTGGAATCGGTGGCGGATACGCAACCAGATATGCCTCTGCTCCTCAACCACTAACTCCGGCTGTAGTAGATGCCGGAACGGGGAAAGCCAAGAGTGGAAATATTACGATTAATGGAGGGTTAACCTATTCTAACGGTGGTGCTCATGGAGATGCTTTTGGCGATGGCTGTGTCGGGTCTACGACAACGGATCAATATAAAATTATCGTGACAGGCGGAACAATTATACCAACGGCAGTCAGCGGACGATATGATTTAGGTGGTTCACAGGCTGATGTATTCGTTTTAGGCGGATCATTAAGTGCCAGCCGTTTTTCAAGTAAGGGCGGTGCAGTTGCATATGGCGATATGGATAAAACTACGCAGGTCTTTATGACAAAAATCACATTGAATAGCTGGGGAACAGATAAAGTCGGGACAACGTTGGTTGATGATATGGAAATGAAAATAAATGGAATCAATTACAATTACGGCGTTCCATCTTATACGGATGCCAATGGAGTTTTATATTTTTGGCTTCCCGATACAAATAAAGGAGCCGAAGTAAGCATTGATCTTGATATTATTGATAAAACAACGAATACAATCGTAAATACAGATACTTTCTTCGCTAAAGATGTAGGAAATGGAAGCAATACCTTTTTGAAGCAATATATTAACTTTGACATTGGGAATGAAAATATGCCTAATGGATTAATTACAAAAAGATACAATGGCTTAGGATTAAATGATGAAGAAATAAAAAATATTGTTGCTGGGTTGAATTTAGCGACTACTATTCCAACAGGCGGGGTACTTAATGATGCCTCACAAATGACGATTAGCTCTCAACTATTAAAAAGTGATGGCATAACACCTGAAGATAATGCTGAAATCACCGATGGAAGCAATGCCGATGGCGGAAAATATCAGCTGATTATTACATCTACTCAGTATGCTAATTCAGCGTTGCAAAACTTTAAAGACTCTTATTGGGGACATCGTACCTATTTTAAATATGCAGAAATTACACCTGCAGATACAGAATCGATTTTATCTATTGAAGGATTAAGCAGTGAACCCGATACATTTAGACCGGATAAAGTACTCACTTTAAAGGCTAAAGTAAAACCGGCAGATGGCGAAGGGTTGGCGTGTGCTTCACCTAAAGGATCAGTTCAATTTTATATCAATGGTAAAAAATACAGAGAACCTGTAGAATTAACTGCGCAGGCAAAAGAAAATGACAGCAGTTATAATTATAGTACAGCTTCTATTGAATGGAATCCATTGACAGATAGTTATTGTACGGAAAAAGAAATTCAAAATATCTCATTTGAATATATCGGAGAAGATCCAAATTATACATATGGCACACAAGATGAAATCAACTTGAAGTTGGATAAATTAAATATTGATGTGGATGGTGATGGTATTCCCGATATCAATATTGATACTGACCACGATGGAAAACCCGACATTAACATTGACTTGAACAATGATTGGAAACCCGAAATTAATTTAGATACGGATAATACCGGTAATTGGAAGCCAAGCAGTGAAGGTGGGAATGCAGACGGTATTTGGAAACCTGATACCAGTATCGATACCAATGGCGATGGCAAGGGAAACAGTGACTACTATCGCCCGGCGATTGATTTAGATAAAGATGGAGTAGATGATAATTGGAAACCAAATACAGAAGTTGCAACAGATACGATCGATTATGAAACAAGTAATCCGAATATTAATATAGATACGAATGGGGATGGCAAACCGGACGTCAACATTGATACGAATGGCGACGGCAAACCCGATACTAACATTGATACGGATGGAGATAATATTCCGGATATCAACATTGATGTAGATGGCGATGGCGTACCGGATATTAACATTGATACAGATGGGGATGGGAAACCCGATATTAATATTGATATGAACGGAGATAAAAAACCAGATATTAATATAGATACCGATAATACAGGAATTTGGAAGCCAAGCAGTGAGGGCGGAAATAAAGATCATGTATGGAAACCTGACACTAGCATCGATACGAATGGTGACGGTAAAGGAGATAGTGATTACTATCGTCCGGTTATTGATGTAGATAAAGATGGAGTAGATGATAATTGGAAACCAAATAAAGATGTTACGACAGATACGATCGATTACGAAACAGGGAATCCGAATATAAATATTGATATTGATGGGGATGGCATACCGGATATTAATATAGATACAAACAAAGACGGTAAACCGGATATTAATATTGATACCAATGGTGACAATATTCCAGACATCAATATTGATACGAATGGCGATGGAAAACCTAATATCAACATTGATACGAACGGAGATGGCAAACCTGATATCAACATTGATACAAACGGAGATGGAAAACCCGATATCAACATCGATACGAATGGCGATCAAAAACCAGATACTAATATTGATGTAGATGGCGACGGTGTACCGGATCTTAATATTGATACAGACCAAGATGGCAAACCGGACATTAACATCGATACTGATGGGGATGGATTGCCTGATATAAATATTGATACCGATAATACAGGAATTTGGAAACCAAGCAGTGAAGGTGGAAACAAAGATAAAATATGGAAACCGGATACTAATATTGATACCAATGGGGACGGTATTGGAGACAGCAGCTATTATCGTCCGGCTATTGATTTAGATAAAGATGGGGTAGATGATAATTGGAACCCGAGCATAGATGTCAATAATGGCTCTATCATCTATGATACATGGAATCCAAATATCAATATTGATACGAACGGAGATGGAAAACCTGACATTAATATCGATATAGACGGAGATGGTATTCCTGATCTTAATATTGATACCAATGGGGACAACATAGCGGATCTCAATATTGATGTGAATGAGGATGAACTGCCTGAAATAAATATTGATAGCAATAATGATGGCGAAGTGGATATCCTTATTAAAGGAATAGATACAGGTGACCAAAACACTATTATGAGCTATGCTTTCTTCTTATTGGTAAGCGGAATAGGATTCCTTTATGCAAAGAAAATAAAATATGATGAAGATACTGAATAACCGCAGTATCTTTTCTTTTGATAAAAATCATTCATTTAATTAATTAAAAATAAAGAGATACATGAAATAAATGACTCACTTTAATGTAAGGGCATACTTTTAAAATGAAATTATGTTAATATAAATATATACGTTAAAGGAGGAACATGAACCATGAGTAAAATTATCTTTATTGATGTTGACGGAACATTATTGGATTATGAAAACAACCTGCCTGCATCAGCAGATAAAGCCATTAAATTAGCGAGACAAAACGGACATAAAGTGTATATTTGTACAGGAAGAAGCAAAGCAGAAGTGTATTCTTATTTATGGGATATTGGACTGGATGGGATGATCGGCGGAAACGGAAGTTACGTGGAAGATCATGATTATGTTGTGATGCATCAGGTAATGACCAAAGAACAAGGGAAGCATATTGTAGATTGGTTAAAAAGCAGGAATTTAGAATTCTATTTAGAAAGCAATAACGGTTTATTCGCCAGTGAAAACTTTGAAACAAGAGGAGAACCGGTGATTCAGGAATACAGCCGCAGAAAAGGAAAAGACAATAGTGATAAGCTGACGGTTAAAGATGTTTTCCCGGAGATGATTTATGGCGGAGAATTATATCGTGATGATTTG
>ERZ506588.119-NODE-119-length-6286-cov-3.22003_pt1 | contig 6286 bp, 6 predicted proteins | sample MGYA00513514_ERZ506588 | MGnify/ENA metagenome assembly ERZ506588 | reverse complement strand
GCTCTTCCGATCTCATCAAAGATGCGGAGGTGCTTGGCAATGGGTAATCACGCACTGCTTTCCCCTTCCAGTTCCCACAGGTGGTTATCGTGTACACCGAGTGCGGTTCTGGAAACGGAATTTGAAAACAAGAGCAGCAATGCTGCCGAGGAAGGTACCGCTTTTCACGCCCTGTGCGAACACAAGCTGAAGAAGGCACTTCGCAGACGCAGTAAACGTCCGGTTTCTGCATTCAATTCGGATGAGATGGAAGAACACTCTGACGCTTATGTGGAGTTCGTCTTAGAACAGTTTGAAAAAGCAAAGCAGACCTGCTCTGACCCATTGGTGCTGATTGAGCAGAAATTGGACCTGTCGGAGTTTGTTCCCGGTTCTTTTGGTACGGCAGACTGTCTGATGGTTTCAGATGACACCCTGCATATCATAGACGCAAAGTACGGACTTGGGGTGCTTGTGGATGCGGAACGAAATACGCAGCTTATGTGTTACGGCATCGCAGCACTCAGTGTCTATGAGAGCCTGTATGACATCAAGGAAGTTTCACTTTCCATTTTTCAGCCAAGACGTGAGAATGTCCAGACATGGACGATGCCCGTGGAGGATTTGAAAGATTGGGCAGAAAACGAACTGAAACCGAAGGCACAAATGGCTGACAAGGGCGAGGGCGAATATTGTCCTGGAGAGTGGTGTCAGTTCTGCCGTGCAGCGGTTAAGTGCCGTGCAAGGGCAGCAGAAAAACTCCGTATCGCAGAGGAAGAATTCAAGCTACCACCTTTACTTACAGACGAAGAGATTGAATCCATTCTTCCCATGCTATCGGACATTACCAAATGGGCAAATGAAATCAGTGCCTATGCCCTGGAGGCGGCACTAAACCACGGTAAGGAGTGGAGCGGGTTCAAAGTTGTGGAGGGGCGTTCCAACCGTAAGTTCTCGGATGAGGACGCTGTTGCAAAAGCAGCCAAGGAACACGGCTACACAGATATTTACCGTCAGAGCCTTATCACACTGACAGAAATGCAGAAGCTGATGGGCAAAAAGCAGTTCGAGGAAATCCTGGGTGACCTCGTTATCAAACCACCCGGAAAGCCTACTCTCGTTCCCCTTTCGGATAAGAGGCAGGCAATGAATGTATCAGACGCAAAAAACGAATTCAATGAAATTATGGAGGATTAATATTATGGCAAACGTAAACAGAACTAAGGTTATCACTGGCAAGAACACTCGTCTTTCTTACTTCCACGGTTGGGAGCCTGTCAGCATTAATGGCGGCACTGAAAAGTATTCCGTATCTGTGCTGATTCCGAAGGACGATACCGAAACCATCAACGCTATCAATGCAGCTGTGGATGCTGCGATTGAGGAAGGCATCGCCAAATTCGGTGGCAAGAAGCCTAACAAGGGTGCTATCAAATTGCCTCTTCGTGACGGCGATGAGGAGCGTGATGATGATGCCTACAAGGGTCATTATTTCGTAAACGCCAACAGCACCACTGCCCCTCAGATTGTGGACAAGGCGGTGAAGCCTATCCTTGACCGTGATGAGGTTTATTCCGGTTGTTATGCGAGAGTGTCTTTGAACTTCTACGCATTCAACAGCAACGGAAATCGCGGTATCGCCTGTGGTCTTGGCAACATTCAGAAAATCCGTGACGGTGAGTATCTCGGCGGCCGTACTTCCGCAACCGATGACTTCTCCACTGTTGAGGATGACGATTTCCTGGCTTAAGTGTAACCCCTGGCAGGCGGTGTGAAATACCACCGTCTGCCTCAAACGAAAATTACGAAATACGAGGTAAAACGATATGAACGAATTATACGAATTTATGAAACAGGTCGATGTGATTGTGCTTTTCTGCCTGATCTACGGTCTTGCCATCAACGGCATCGTATGGGCAGTATGTGAATTTATCCGCTTTGTGGTAAAGAAGGTAAAAGCCTTCATTACGAAACGCAAAGAGAAAAAGGCTGCACAGAAGGATGATGTGACCGAGTAAACATGACGGGCGGCGGAGGATGTTCTTCTGCCGCCTTTGTCATAGGAAGGAAAATGCTATGAAGACATTGAGTATAGATATCGAAACTTTCTCCTCGGTCAATCTGCAAAAGTGCGGTGTGTACAAATATGCAGAGAGCGAGGATTTTGAAATATTATTGTTTGGCTATGCCGTAGACGGTGGTACGGTGCAGGTAGTCGACCTTGCCTGTGGAGAGAAAATCCCTGCTGAAATTATAAACGCACTGACCGATGATGCCGTGATAAAAACGGCGTATAACGCAACCTTTGAAAGGGTCTGCCTGTCCAGATATTTATCGGATATGGGTGTTAGCCTTGACCCTTTCCATGACAACCATCCGCTATCGCAGGAATGCGCCCGTTTTCTAAATCCGGCAAGTTGGCATTGTACCATGATTTGGGCGGCAACGTTAGGTTTGCCGCTTTCCCTTGAAGGTGTTGGTGCAGTTCTCGGTTTGGAGAAACAAAAGCTGACTGAGGGTAAATCTTTAATCAAATATTTCTGTGTTCCCTGTGCGCCTACCAAAGTAAATGGTGGTCGCACAAGAAATCTGCCGGAACATGATATGGAAAAATGGCAGCAGTTTAAGGCATATAACCTTCGTGATGTGGAAACGGAGATAGGTATCCAGGAGAAGTTATCCCGATTCCCTGTGCCTGAGAAGATTTGGGATGAATATCATGTGAGCGAAGAAATCAATGACCGTGGTATCGGTGTGGATATGGTGCTTGTAAAAGAGGCAATCGAAATCGACAGTAAGAGCCGTGAACATTTAACGGCTTTAATGCAGGATATGACAAATCTCGACAACCCCAATTCCGTACAGCAGATGAAGTCCTGGCTTGCAGAGAATGGTCTTGAGATGGACAGCCTTGGAAAAAAGGAAGTGGCGGCGGCAATCAAAACAGCGCCATCGGATATTACCGATGTGCTTTCCTTACGTCAGCAGCTTGCCAAAAGCAGTGTCAAAAAATACACGGCTATGGAAAATGCAGTCTGCAGGGATAACCGTGCAAGAGGTATGTTCCAGTTTTACGGTGCGAACAGAACCGGAAGATTTGCAGGAAGGTTGATTCAACTTCAGAATCTGCCACAGAACCATATGCCGGATCTGGCAGAGGCGCGTGGTCTTGTTCGCAGTGGAAATTATGATGCGTTGGAACTTCTGTATGAGGATATTCCAGATACCCTGTCACAGCTTATCCGTACCGCCTTTGTGCCACAGAAGGATAGAAAATTTATCGTGGCAGATTTTTCTGCCATTGAAGCGAGGGTTCTCGCCTGGCTTGCGGGCGAACAGTGGAGAATTAAGGTGTTTGAAGAAGGCAAGGACATTTATTGCAGCAGTGCAAGTCAGATGTTTGGTGTTCCGGTAGAAAAGCACGGTGTTAATGGACACTTGAGGCAGAAAGGCAAAATTGCGGAACTTGCCTTGGGTTACGGCGGTTCAGTCGGTGCCCTTAAAGCAATGGGAGCCTTGGAGATGGGACTTACAGAAGAGGAACTACAGCCACTTGTGACAGCGTGGAGAAATGCCAATCCCATGATAACCATGCTGTGGTGGGATATTGACCGCGCCGTTAAGACCTGCGTCAAACAGAGAATCAGTACCGAAACCCACGGCTTGAAGTTTGATTATAAAAGTGGATTTCTGTTTCTTACACTCCCTTCCGGCAGACGGCTTGCTTATGTGAAACCACGCATGGGAGAGAATCAGTTCGGCGGCGAGGCTGTGACCTATGAAGGTGTAGGCGCGACAAAGAAGTGGGAGCGTTTGGAAAGCTACGGTCCTAAATTTACGGAGAATGCCGTGCAGGCCATTGCAAGAGATATTCTGATGTATGCTATTCAGACACTCCGTCATTGCGATATTGTTGCCCATGTTCATGATGAAATCATTATTGAGTGCGACCGCAGGGTTTCCCTTGATGCCGTTTGTGAGCAGATGGGCAGGACTCCGTCTTGGGCGAAAGGCTTGCTCCTTCGTGCAGACGGGTACGAATGCGATTTTTATAAAAAAGATTAAAATTTGGGGGTTCGATTCCATCGGATTCTTCGCTTATAGGCAGAGGGATACAAGTCCTTCTGCCTATTAAATTTTTAAGGAGGATTCGATATGGACGAATTAATCAGAATCAACTATGACAGTGAGCGCCCTACTGTGAACGGACGCGATTTACATGATGCTCTGCAGGTAAAGACCGCATACAAGGATTGGTTTCCGAGAATGTGTGAATATGGCTTTTTCGAGGGTACAGACTTCTGCTCATTTTTGAGCGAAAGTTCCGGTGGCCGCCCTGCGGTAAATCATCAGCTTACCATTGATATGGCAAAGCAACTCTGCATGATTCAGCGTACCGAAATCGGCAGAAAGTTCCGCCAGTATTTTATCCAGGTGGAAGAGGCATGGAATTCACCCGAAGCAGTTATGGCGAGAGCGTTGCAGTTTGCAAATCATCAGCTTGCCCTTCTGAAACATCAGAACATGGAACTGACCGATACCATTGCCGTTCAGAATCAGCAGATTTTGGAGATGAAGCCGAAGGTCAGCTACTACGATGTGGTGCTTAACTGCAAAGACCTTATTTCCACATCAGCCATTGCCAAGGATTATGGAAAATCTGCTATCTGGATGAACCGCTATCTCCATGAAAAAGGTGTGCAGTTCAAGCAGGGCGATATCTGGCTTTTGTATCAGAAATACGCACAGAAGGGTTACACAAGTACCAAGACTCACAGCTATCCGGGTACTGACGGCGAAACCCATACGAAGGTGCATACCTACTGGACACAGAAAGGCAGACTCTTCATTTACGAACTTATGAAATCAGACGGCATGATGCCTTTGATTGAGCAGGAGGTGTAACGCTATGGGAATCGATAAATTCAACGCAGAGGGTTACTATGACCCGACCTGCTATGAGGCAATGACAAATGTGGCAAAAGCGGACAGACAGTCCGCTTTCCGCCCTATGGTGTACGTCTGTTCCCCGTTCTCCGGTGATACAGAATATAACACTGCGCAGGCAAGAAAATACAGCCGTTTTGCTTATGAGCAGAAGGCAATCCCTGTAACACCGCATTTATTGTATCCGCAGTTTATGTCGGATGATAATCCGGAGGAACGTGCCGATGCCATGCATTTCAATTATGTATTGCTTGGTAAGTGCAATGAGTTGTGGGTGTTCGGTGATGTGATTTCCAAAGGTATGGCTCACGAAATCGGTATTGCAAAAAAGAGAAATCAAACCATTCGTTGGTTCAATAAAAACTGTGAGGAGGTTAGTAAAAATGCGTGATTTAAATATTGCATACGGCAGCAGCCGACAGGCAAAGACATGGGTCAATAAAACCATCAGCTTCGATGAACTGAAAGAACGCCTTAAGGTGACCATTCGTACTCCAGAGTCAGCAGAAGAATATGCCAAGATGAATAAGGTACAGCGTGATCAGGCAAAAGACCACGGTGGGTTTGTAGGCGGTGTCCTTAAGGGCGGCCGCAGAAAAATCGACACCGTGGAGTCACGCTCCATGCTTTCCCTGGATGGTGACCGCATCACAAAGGAGTTTCTTGATAACTATGAAACCACATTCCCTTATACTTCCGTGCTTTATACCACGCACAGCAGTACAGAGGAAAATCCGAGGGCAAGAATCGTCTGCCCTTTGACCCGTGATGTGACACCGGAGGAGTTTGTTGCCGTATCCCGCTATGTGGCGCAGATGCTCGGCATCGATTACTTTGACGAGTGTTCCTATCTTCCCAATCAGCTGATGTATTGGCCGTCCACTCCGCAGAACGGCATATTTGTGTATAAGGAAACAGACGGCAGTTGGATTGACCCAGATGAAATCCTCTCGGCACATCCAGAATGGACTGACCCTACAAGACTGCCTACTTCCGCCAGGGAGAGTAAGGCAAACAGCGTAACACAGCAGAAAGTGCAGGACCCACTTTCCAAAGAAGGCGTGGTGGGTCTTTTCAACCGTGTGTATCATCCGATTTCCAAAGCACTGGAGATTTTCCTGTCGGATGTATATGAGCCGACGGATAACGAGAACCGTTGGCACTTCATCCAGTCAAGCAGTATGGCAGGTGTGGAAATCAAAGAGGATAAGTTCGTCTACAGCCACCATGCCAAAGACCCTGCGTATCTCAAACTTTGCAACGCTTTTGATATTGTCCGTATCCACCGTTTTGGGGATAAAGACGATAAGGCATCCTTTAACGCAATGTGCGAGTTTGCCATGAAACAGGATAGATCGGA
>ERZ506588.118-NODE-118-length-6602-cov-2.83458_pt1 | contig 6602 bp, 6 predicted proteins | sample MGYA00513514_ERZ506588 | MGnify/ENA metagenome assembly ERZ506588 | reverse complement strand
TATTTTCAATTATACCTTAATTTTTGAAAAGTACAATCTTAAAGAATATTTTGTTGAAGAACAGTAAAATTACTGTTACACTGATAAAAAGGAGCGATGCCAATGAAATATTTTAATCGTAGTGTTTTAATTCTATCTGTCTTACTTTTACTGTATGTTATTATTATTAATGTTGTTTATGGAAACATTGCCTTTTCCAAAATCCTTGGATTTGCTTGTATTCTTGGTATTCTTTACGGCATTGTCCAAATCAGAAAGCATGATCAGCTGTTCTCTCTATTGCCCATTTGGTTAAAATACATCGTATATGGTTTATTTACAGCCGGATGTATTCTATTTATTCTTGTAGAAGGTGTAATCATCTACGGTGCTGTACATAGTGATGAACTGCAAGCTGATAAAGTAGTGGTTTTAGGTGCCGGACTCAAAGGAGATCAAATTACGACTTCATTGCTTTATCGTTTAGATACGGCGATTGAATATTATGAGAAATTTCCTGATACAACATTGATTGTCAGCGGTGGTCAAGGGGAAGGCGAAACGATCAGTGAAGCATCAGCGATGTATCAGTATTTGATTGAACACGGTATTCCTGAAAATAAGATTATTCAAGAAGACCAGTCAACCAGTACCTATGAAAACTTCAAGTTTTCAATGCAGTACATGCATACGAATGATAAAGTGATGATCATTTCCAACGGTTTTCATATGAGCAGGGCAAAGCTGATTGCCAGCCGTTTAGGCATTGATGCCTATGGATACAGTGCGCCAAGTCATTTACCAACAATAATCAATTTCTATATTCGTGAATTCTTTGCCTACTTGAAAGATTTCATCTTAATCCGTCCATGAGCTATGACAGAAGGAGCGTTATGCCTCCTTTTTATTTATGCTATAATGAAAGAAGATATATAAGGGGGGAATGGATATGTCAGACTGGCTGTCTGGATGCTTTCTATCCAACAACCTGCCCGCAGCAATTTTACCGGTCTGTAGAAAAAGTGAAACATCTAAACATCGAGAAATTACTCCCTGCCCATCATGACTTAAAGATTAGCCAAACCATCATTACAGATATTTTTCAAGCATTTAAACATTTAGATGACCAACACCAACTAAAACAAGGAAACGGGCTTTTTGATTTTGGTGATTTTCAAATACATATATAAATTTTTTCATTTAATTTCATGCATGAACAGAAGCTTTTTTAATCTACACTATACAACTATGAATTAATTTTCTTGACATCTGTAAAAGATTGCTTTAAGATAACTACAACGACGATGAAATGAAGAGTAACTTACTTTTACCTCATAGAGAGTTCTTGGTTGGTGGAAAAGAACAGGGAGCGGTAAGCGAAGATGGTCATGGAGTTGCATAGGTGATATTTAGCCTATGACGTGAGTGCCCGTTACCGCACTAGAGTATGATAGTACTCGATGAGGTTATGATTGTGAGGTCATAATGAAATAAGGTGGTAACACGAGCATGCTCGTCCTTTTAGAAGGACGAGTTTTTATATTTTAAGGAGGAAATTTATGATTGAAATCAAGAATGTCAGCAAGATTTATCAAAACAAAATGCAAACGATCAAAGCGGTTGAAGATGTCAGTCTGACGATTCAAGACGGTGAAATCTATGGCATCATCGGTTATAGCGGAGCCGGCAAATCAACATTACTGCGAATGATCAATTCATTGGAAAAGCCAACCCAGGGAACCGTTTGGATCGATCAAGAGAATATTTCAGACCTCAACAAGAAAGCTTTAAACCAAGCAAGAACGAAGATTGGCATGATCTTTCAGCATTTTAATTTACTTTGGAGCAGAACGGTGATTGAAAATATCGAGCTGCCCTTAGAAATTGCCGGAGTCTCTTTAGACAAACGCAGAGTTCGAGCTAAAGAACTCATTGAGCTGGTCGGATTAAGTGGTAAAGAAAACAGTTATCCAAGTGAACTGTCGGGGGGACAGAAGCAACGTGTAGGGATTGCTCGTGCTTTAGCCAATCATCCTACAATTCTGTTGTGTGACGAAGCAACTTCAGCCCTTGATCCCGATACTACCGAATCTATTTTAGATTTATTATTGAAGATCAACAAAGAATTGCATTTAACGATTGTCTTGATTACCCATCAGATGGAAGTCGTGCAAAAAGTTTGTCATCGCGTCGCAGTGATGGTCGAAGGAAAAGTGGTAGAAGAAGGAACGATGAAAGAAATTTTCCTAAAACCCAAACATCCTGTTACAAAACGATTCGTCAAAGAAGAGAACAGCTGCAATCAGGAGACCGATTTAAAAAACGTCTATACAGATGGCATCTTGTATAAACTGACGTTTACTCAGGAAAATTCACGTCAGCCAATATTATCACAAGCGATTCGCTATAGTGATTTAGATATCAGTATTGTTCAGGCAAAGCTGACCAATACACAGGAAATATCGTTTGGAACGATGTACATTCATACATCAAAAAATCATGATCAAAAGCATCAGCGCTTTATCCAGTTTTTAAATGAACACAATGTTTTAGTGGAGGTGATCTAAATGTGGAATCAAATAGATTGGGATAGTGTTATTGTTGCGCTTGGAGATACTTTATTTATGAGTTTCATCGCATTGATTGTGGCGATTATATTAGGACTGCTGCTTGGCATTCTCTTATATATCACACAGGAAGAGGGACTTTATCCTAACCGGTTGATCAGCCAAACATTGAATTTTATTGTCAATATTCTAAGATCTATTCCCTTCATTATCCTTTTATTTATCCTTCTTCCTCTCACAAAGGTATTGGTTGGATCGATTTTAGGAGCGAAGGCTGCTTTACCGGCATTAATTATATCCAGTGCTCCCTTCTATGCTCGTATGTGCATGGTTGCATTTAACGAAGTGGATAAGGGAACCATTGAAGCAAGTAAAGCAATGGGGGCATCCAACTGGCAAATCATTAAAAAAGTGCTGTTACCGGAAGCAAAACCGGCTTTATTTTCCAACATGACAATCATGGGGGTTACCTTGATTGGCTATACGGCGATGGCTGGTGCAATCGGTGCCGGCGGTTTAGGTCATTTAGCATATTTATATGGGATTGCCCGAAATAATCCGACGATGACTTATATTGCCACTTTCTTAATATTGATTATTGTCTTTATCGTCCAAATAATTGGCGATCGCATTGTTAAAATTACAGATAAAAGATAGGAGAAAACAACATGAAAAAATTAACTGCTTTATTATTCACTGCATTATTACTCATCACTTTAACAGGCTGTTCAAATAAAAACAGCAATGCTGCAAATACATTAACCGTTTCCGCTACTTTAGATCCGCATTCTAAAATTTTGGAAGCAGCAAAGCCTATTTTAAAAGAAAAATATGATATTGATTTAAAAATTAAAGTCTTAGATGATTACTATATTTTCAACAAAGCTTTAGATAATGGTGAAGTTGATGCCAACTATTTCCAGCATTTGCCTTTCTTTGAAGAAGAGTTAGCTACGCATCACTATGATTTAGTAAATGCAGGTGGAATTCATATAGAACCTTTTGGCATCTATTCTAAAAAATACAGTACTTTAGAAGACATTCCTAACGGTGCTTCAGTCATTATTTCAAATTCGGTTGCTGATAACGGGCGTATTCTTTCCATCTTAGCTGACGCCGGTCTTATCCACATTCCCGAAGGTAAAAACATCTTTGACTTGACAATCAATGAAATTCAAAAAAATAATGACTATAACCCTAAAGGGTTAAAATTCAGTGAAATTAAACCGGAATTATTAGTCACCACCTTCAACAGCAATGAAGGAGATTTAGTTGCTATTAACGGAAACTACGCTATTCAAGGCGGATTAAACCCCAGCAAAGATGCATTGATCTTGGAAAGTGCATCACAGGATAATCCTTATGTCAACATTGTCGCAACAACGTCTGCTTTACAAAATGATGAACGTATTCAGGCATTAGTAGAGGTTTTGCAATCCGAGGCGATTCAACAATTTATCAAAGAAACTTACAGCAATGGTTCTGTCATTCCAGCTGAAACAAATTAACGATGCATCTCCATTGTATTCATAAAAAAGGAATCTCTTATTTAAAAGAGGTTCCTTCTTGTTTTTCCTTATACTTGAGAGCTAATATCAATAATCCAGACATGCATAGAACTGTAGCGTATAGTTTCACATGTCCACGATCTCCTGTGGAAGGCTGCTGATGAATAGGATCATTAGGCTCCTGCTTAGAATCTGTGGGCTCATTTGGGCTGTCCATTGGCGGCTGTGGAATTGGATCTGTCGATTTTGCAATAATCTTAAATTTGGTTTTGGCACTTCTATGTCCATATGCAAAACGTAATGTATGCCACCCCTGATCGAGAGTATCTAAATATTCGGCTTTTAAAATTAAAATAGTACTTCCGGATTTTAATATATAATGTGTAGCATCTACCAACTGTTCATCTATAAAAATACCGGTTAAATCTGCTAAATCTGCTGAACATACAACAACAATGTTTTGTCCTGATTCAATTTGATAAATCGTTTCTGCACCGATCGTAATCTCTGGTAAAATAAGCGGTTTATCCGCAATATCTATGATAATTTCAATATTTTCTATTATTTGATAATTTTTAGAATCTGTTGGTACATATTTTGCTTTATAAGGATGCAATCCTTTATTTTCTAATATTAATGTATCATCCATCCATTCAAACCCCATCGGCAAAACAATATCTGCCAAACGATCTCCCACGATGCCTTTTAAATTCGTTGGTATTATGTAACTTGAGACTGCTTTTTTGATTTCGAACTGTTTAATCGCTGATAATCCTTCATAATTTGAAGTTTCTTCAATGCTTGCTTTTACATACCAGATCCCTGCCTCTGTTGGTACTTCATTAACATATTGGCCCCCTATTTCATTACTATACAGATATTGAATAGACTCATTTCCATAAAGAGCTTTGGCATTAGGTGAACTGGCATCTTTTAAATATGTCCAATCCTCTATATCTAAATCTGTTGTCCATTCGTTAACAGCCTTTTCAATTTTAAATTCTATCGGTGTGCTTTCTAATTTTGAATAAGTGGAAGTGGCTTCCACTGTCGCCTTCACATAGTAAGTTCCTACTTCTGTAGGCACCATCTCACTATAAGTGCCATCAATCTGATGACTATAAGTATAAATTGGCGTTCCGTATTTTGCTGCAGCATGGGGCTGAGAAGCAGGTTGTCCATATTGCCAGTTGTCGATCGATAAAGACTCTGTCCATTCATTGAGCATTTGCTGTTTTATGTTTAGCGTAACCGGCATCACGATACCATTGCCACAACTGTAATTGTATTTAACCGGTGTGCCATTCACATAATCCTTCAAAACCGTTCCTATAAGTGCTGCTCCTGTTAAGTTTTTAATCTTTGTAACATCTATATTCGGATCTATATTTTTTAAATCATAAGTATCCGTACTTACTGTAATGGTACGTGACTGATACCCAAGTTCAGCATCATAAGCGGAAAGATTAATATTTTGACTTAAATCCAAAGAAGTTAAACGGTTAAAAGATCCATACACTGTCATTAGATCATCACAGCCCCTAACATTTAGATAAGTCAAATCATTATTTTCACACTCTAAATAATATAATTTTGAATTATGAGATAAATCTAAAGTGCTAATTTGGTTATCTGTGCAAAGTAATTCTTCAAGATCCATATTTTGACTCGTATCCAATGCCGTTATTTTATTATCAAAGCATTCGAGAGAGGTAAGTTTTGTATTCTTACTGATATCCAATGAAGTCAATATATTTCCATAACATCTTAGTTTTGTTAAATCCGGACATTGGCTAATATCAATGGATTTTAGTTTATACCCTTCATAACATGCCACTTCTGTCAATTTAGTATTATTTTTTAAATCTAATTGACTTATCTCATTTTGAGAGCAGTTTAATATTTCTAATTCCGTATTCTGACTTACATCCAGCGACGTTAACGCATTGCTTGAGCAATCTAAAACCGCTAAGTTAGTAAAATATTGAATTCCCTCTAAATTTTTTATTCCTTTTCCATAAATATATAATCGATCTATTGAAGCAATTTCCGATTGCGTAATAATATTTCCATATTGATTAAGCAAATAATTCCGAAAAGCATCGTCCGGAAAATGGTCTGCATTCACCTCAATATCTTCGGTAATTTTTGGTGTTGACGCATTCCTATTATTTACAATTACCGGAGTTTGTAAATGGGTTGCGAAAATTTCTCCCTGACGCATACTAAAAACCAGACCTATACAAGTAAAAACTATTGCCATTCCTAAACATTTATGTTTTTTTATCATCCTTATCCCCCTATATTTCCACCATTTTACAGCCCCATTTTTACAACATAATATACATTATGTTGTATATTGAAAATATAAAAATCAGGTAAAAAAGCATGATAATACCTAACAAATTTGCTTTTAAAGAATATTTTAGAAAACGGTTGCAATAAAAGCAGATAATTGTTAACATAATAATATAATTAAAAATGAATAATGATATTTCGCTGTAAGTACGGTATCTGTTTAATCTTTAGATATAAGGACTTAATTTTA
>ERZ506588.102-NODE-102-length-9659-cov-7.84215_pt1 | contig 9659 bp, 9 predicted proteins | sample MGYA00513514_ERZ506588 | MGnify/ENA metagenome assembly ERZ506588 | reverse complement strand
ACATCAGCTTAAATTCAGTCGTATAACGCAAAATGTACCCTCCTTACTGGGTGTCCAGTAAAGAGGGTACATTTCATGTTCTCTCCCACTCCCAAAATTTGCTTTTTTGCTTCCATTAAATCTTCCTTACGATATTCCATTGTTACCCTCCATAACTTCTGATTGTTGCCGTCTTGACGATTATGTATCTTTACATTACCTTCTGAAACATATGGCGCACCTTGTCCAGGCGGTTGTTTGGACGGCGGGGCTGGATGACCGGCTGGCCGACAGCGGCCTGATACCCTTTTAGCTCTGTAAGGCATACGCTCTGCCCGTTGGTGTAAAAGGCCAGATCAGTACGGTATGCCTGTATACAGCGGGCGGGAATCTCGCCAGTAAAGACAACTTCATCCTTTTTTACCTGGGCCGTTTCGATGGTGGCACAGTATTTCGGTGCATCATGATAAGCCCTGGAAAGGTATTCCTGGGGCGCATAGAGGGTGAAGGAGAGATAAGGTTCCAGCAGCTGCGTCCCCGATTCCTTCAATGCCTGTTCCAATACAATCGGGGCCAATGAGCGGAAGTCCGCCGGCGTGCTGACTGGACTGTAATAAAGCCCGTATTCAAAGCAAATCTTACAGTCCGTTACGTTCCAGCCGAACAAGCCCTGCTCCAGCCCGTAACGGATACCATCCCTGACAGCGTTTTGAAAACTCTGGTTCAAGTATCCCAGCGAAACCCGGCTCTCGTATTGTACGCCGGAGCCAAGCGGGAGTGGTGTAACAGACAGTCCGATAGATGCCCAAAACGGGTTGGGCGGCACCTCGATATGGATGGTGTGGCTGGCTGCTTTGAGCGGCCGCTCCATATAAATGACGGTGGGTTCCTTTACCACTGTTTCAATCTTGTATTTTTCCGACAGCAAAGCGGAAACGACCTCCAACTGCACCCGGCCCAAAAAAGAAAGAATGATCTCATGGGTGATGGAATCCACTTCGCAGCGCAAAAGCGGGTCAGTATCCGCAAGTTGCGTAAGAGCGTCCAGCAGCCGTTCTCTTTGCGCTGCCGTTTTCGGCGCAATCGTCGTCCGCAGCATGGGGAGGGGGGCCTCGCGCCACCTTTTACGAGGGAGCCGGGTTTGATCCCCTAATACATCGTTTAACCTCACGCTGTCGCTGGGAAGGATAACAATTTCGCCCGGATAAGCGGTGTCTGTCCGAACAATTTCCCCTTTGGATGGAATACGCATCTCTGTGATTTTCAGCTTTTCTCTCCCGGCCAGGGCCACCGTATCCCGCAGGCGCAGCGTTCCGCTGTATAGCCGCAGATAGACACGCCGCTGGCCGCAATCGGTGTACTCAACCTTGAAAACGCTGCCGCATAGGGTGGCGCTCCCCTGTTCCCCAATCGGTTGGAACAGTCCTGTCACCGCATCCATCAACGGTTGAATGCCAAGGCCCTTTTTGGCGCTGCCATGATAGACCGGAAACAGGGAGGCTTCTTGAACCCGCCGCTGTTCCTCCCGCGCAAGTTTTTCCTGGCTGATTGGTTCTCCTGCGATATACTTTTCCAATAATGCATCGTTATTTTCGATGACCGCATCCCATGCTTCTATGTCGGTATTTTCCTCCAGGACTATTTCCGGGGACAGCGACACCGTCTGCTTGATGATAATATCGGCGGAGAGCTTATCCCGAACAGACTGAACCACGCTCTGCAAATCAACGCCAGCCTGGTCGATCTTGTTGATAAAGATAACGGTGGGAATGTTCATTTTCCGCAGGGCATGGAACAGAATACGGGTCTGGGCCTGCACGCCATCTTTCGCGGAGATCACCAAGATGGCCCCATCTAAAACAGCCAAAGAGCGGTACACCTCCGCCAAAAAATCCATGTGGCCGGGCGTATCCACAATGTTAACTTTACATCTGTGCCACTGGAAGGAAGTGACTGCCGCTTGAATGGTAATCCCACGCTGCCGCTCCAAAAACAAGGTGTCCGTCCTCGTTGTCCCTTTTTCGACGCTCCCTGGTTCTGAAATGGCTCCACTGGCATATAGCAGACTCTCCGTCAAGGTCGTCTTTCCAGCGTCTACATGGGCAAGAATCCCGATATTGATAATGTTCATGTCTATCCTCCATACAAGGCCCGAATGGGCGCAAAAATCCCCAGCGGCTAATACTTTTACCGCTGGGGATCATGACTTCGGACACACAGAAACATACACGACTTACATAAGCCGCGGTCCGTCACGATATTTACTAAAAAGGCAAAAGTATTCTTAAAATTGGGTACAAAAACCAAGCCCCTGCAAGGGGCAATCATTTTTGCGCCCATTATCAAATTTTATTTAAGAATACCTTGCCGCATATTTGATAGACTCCTCAAATCAGGATAATAGCAGTATATCATAGTACGCTCTAAAAAACAAGAAATCATTTTACCGATTCCACAAATAAAATCGGAGGGTATTCACTGGAATACCCTCCGGTTTTGGTGATTATCGTGCGTCTATCCGAATTTTTGACTTTGCGGCCCGTTTCCGTTCCTTTTCGGCATGTTCCTGCTGGTAAGCTGCCTCTAATATTCTGTCCACTTGTTCTGGGCCAAAGGCCCTTTTGACCCGCTCATAGTCAGCGGAGACTTGCCGCATGGCCTTGTTTTCCAACTTGACCTCCTGCAATCGATCAGACAGGCGGATGTTGCTCTCCCTCACCCGGCCATAGTCCCCTTGCAGACGCTCAAATTTCCCCCGCAGCTCCACATAGGCCAGATACAGGGAGCGCAGCACCTTGACGATTTGGGCCAGCAGGGGCTTTGCCTTTTTCTCTCGGTAGGCCCGGCCTGTTTCCAGCGTTCCCGGCTCCGGCAAAATCTCCTCCGGATTGGCGGAGAAATCCGCTGCCAACCGCTCCATATTTTTCACCGCCGGGGCAAGTTCTTTGAGCCGCCGTTCCTGGCTCTCCACCTGGTTTTCTTTCTCCGCCTTGACCGTCTCCAGAACGGCGATCTCCTTTGCCCGCTGCTCTTTCTTGTAGTCCAGCACAGACAAGTGCTTGTCGTGGGTGCCTTTGTCCTCCCACTCAATCCCGTGGCGCTCCATGACCAGGGAAAGCTGCTCCTTTTCCGAGCGCACCCACTGGCTCCACTCTGTGTCCCCTCTGGTGCCGCCCTGGAAACCCTGGGCCGCTAACGCCTGTTTCAAAGATACCCTCGTGTCCAGCCCTCGCTTGCTCCCGGTGGTGAATGGTACAAAGTCAATGTGCAGATGGGGCGTAGCCTCGTCCATGTGGAGGTGGGCAGAGAACACCCGGAGTTGGGGGTTGCGCTCTTGAAAGCCCTTCATGTACTCGTCCAAAACCGCTGCCGCAAGCTGTCCCTCCTCGCTGTCGGCGCTCATATCATCTCGATTGCCCACTTGCAGGATGATTTCATGGAACGGCTTTTCCTGCTTGCCGGAGCGGATCTTCTCATAGTAATCCTCTATCCTTCTGTCGGCCCTGGTTTGTTTAGCGTTGTACCGTTCCAGAGCCTCGTCAAAGAGTTCATGGTACACCGCCTTGATATTCTCCTGGCAGTAGGTTATATTCAAGTGGGAGCGTTCCGGGTCAGTGTTCTTGGCGTGGAATTTTCTACTGTTATGGTTCACCGATCCTTGGCCCACCATGGCGCTGATTGTCCTTTTCAAATCAATCCCTCCTCCCTTTTCCGCCGCGCAAGCGGCGAGCCTTTGTTACTTTCTGCGAAAGTAACGCAAAAGCACTTTTGACAGCCTGACGGCCATCAAAAGCGCATTTGCGCCCTACGGGGTGGTGTGGGGGCTTTGCCCCCGGCAACTGCGGTTGCCTCCCCCAGCAGGGCCGCCCTTTGAAAAGGGCACCCTGCACCCCGCCTAAACTTTGTCACTCGCCGTTGGGCAGGGTGGAAAGGCCAGGGGCCTTTCCACCGCCCGGCAAGTGTTTTCCGTGGGCCGAAAGTCAAGGGGTACGGGTTGTATTGACTTGCGGCAATCTCCACCCGCAGGTATGCCCCCCTTGACTTTCGCCCCCGCTCCCCGTGACAGCCGTGACGACCGTGACGATGTTTTACACACCGCCTCCGCACTCCGAAAAGCTGTCACAGCTGTCACGGTCGTCACGCCTGGGGTTCCTCCAACGTGAGCTTGATACTCCGCCCGGCATGGGTTCGGGCGCTTTCATAGTGGATGTGGTACTCATAGGACAGCCGCCACGCCCGGACATTCAGCCGCATAGCCAGGGCATTGGGTTTCATATCCAGCCCCAGGGCGGCGACAAGTTCCGTGGCCGTCCCTCTCCACTCTGGCCGTTCCGCCGTTACCAGGGCGGCAACAGCCTCCAACACCGGGTCAGGCGGCTCCTGCCGCAGCTCCGTTTCCCGCCGCTCCAGCTCCCACACAAGCCGTTCCTCGTCCCGCTTGAGGTAGAGGCGCTGGTCTTGCTGATCCCGCCCAGAAATGTCCAGGGTGGCGGCGTTGTCTGCCCGCCGCTCCTTTTGGAGCAGAAAGGCCCCGTCTGCCGCACCCAATAAGCCGTTGGTGCCGGAGATCATATCAAACTTATCATCGGCCTGCTGCTTGCGGGTGTGATGTACAACCAGGAGGCAAACCCCGCTTATATCGGCAAACCGTTTCAGTTTGGTGATTACCTCATAGTCGTTGGCATAGCTGTACTTCTCTGCCCCGGCCTCCCGGATTTTTTGCAGGGTGTCGATGATAATAAGCCGGGTGTCCGTGTGTTCCCGGACAAAGCCCTTTAGCTGCTCCTCCAGGCCACCGCCGAGCTGCTTAGCTCCGATGGCAAAGAACAGGTTTCCGGTACTCTCTACTCCAAACATCCGGTACAACCGCTCCTGTAAGCGACGGTGGTTGTCCTCCAGGGCCAGATAGAGGACTGTCCCCTGGCGCACCTCATACCCCCACAGGGAAAGGCCCATACTCACATGATAGGCAAGCTGGGCCATGAGAAAGGACTTGCCCACCTTGGGAGCGCCCACAAAGAGATATGTCCCCGCATAGAGCAGACCGTCTACCACAGGAGGTCTGCCGGGGTACACCTGTTCGTAGAGGTCATTCATAGACACGGTAGGCAGATAGGCCGGGTCATTGACCCGGCTTATCTGCCGCAGGATTTCCTCCAAATCTCTTTCCGGGGGCTTGTGTTCTGTCACGCCCTCTGCTATACTTTGGTTAGGTTTTTGTGAGAGCGACTGTCCCCCGTCTGCGCCAACAGGCGGATATGGGGCAGTCGTTTTCTCTTGCAATCTATCCATCTATCAATCCTCCCTCATGCCGTCCATGATGGCGGCGATCAGCCGGATGGTGTCCAGCAACTCCCCATCCACGCCATTCCCGGCCTCGATACGCTCCAGTTCTTCCAGAACGGCGGCCAGCTCGTTCCGCAGGGCCTTATACACCCTGGGGTTGCCCTGTACCACCACATCCCGGCACAGCAGCCGTCGGGTGATGTAGTCCTGTTTGGTAAGGCCGGAGAGCCGCACAGCGGTTTCAATTTCCCTGTCCTCATCCGGGGACACCCGGAAAGCCACAGTTTTGTTTCTCCAGCGGTTGTGTCGGTCAAGATTTTTCACTGACATGATTTAGGCCCCCTTTCGCTCCATGTCCAGTTTGTCCGCCATCTCCGCCTGCCGGGTGGGGAACAGGTGGGCGTAGCGGTAGGTAATATCAATGCTTTCATGTCCCACCCGGTCAGCGATTGCCAGGGCCGTAAAGCCCATGTCAATGAGCAGCGAAATGTGGGAGTGCCTCAGGTCGTGTATTCTGATCCGCTTTACCCCGGCCTCTTTCGCACCCCTGTCCATCTCCCGGTGGAGGTAGGATTTTGTCACCGTGAAAATGCGGTCGGTGGGCTTCACCCCATACAGGCTCTTGATATAGTCTCGCATTTCTTCACAGAGGAAAGCGGGCATTTGAATGACCCGGTTGCTCTTAGGGGTCTTGGGGTCGGTAATCACATCCTTGCCCTTAATCCGCTGGTAGGACTTGGAGATGGTGACGGTCTGTTTCTCAAAGTCGAAGTCGCCAGGAGTGAGGGCCAGCAGCTCCCCCTCCCGGACGCCGCACCAGTAGAGCATTTCAAAGGCGTAATAGGAAAGGGGCTTGTCCATCATGGCCTCGGCGAATTTCAGATACTCCGCCTTTGTCCAGAACAGCATTTCCCGTCCCTTTGGCTTTCCCATATTGCCCGCCTGGGCAGCGGGATTGACCTTTAGATTGTAGTGCCGTACCGCATGGTTGAACACGGCGCTCAACTGATTGTGCAGCGTTTTTAAGTACACCGGAGAGTAGGGCTTGCCGTTCTTGTCCCGGTAACCCAGCATTTCATTCTGCCAGGCGATGACCTCCTTGGAGTGAATGTCGCACATCTTCCGCTTGCCGAAGTACGGCACCAACTTCTTGTAGAGGATATGCTCTTTCGTCCCCCAGGTGTTTTCCTTGATACGGCCTTTCATGTCCGCCACATAGACAGCCACGAAGTTTTCAAAGGTCATTTCCAGGTCGGCGGTCTGTTGTTGCAGGAATGTCCGCTCCCACTCCAGAGCCTCCCGCTTGGTGGGAAAGCCCCGTTTCATTTTCTTTACTTTCTTGCCCGTCCAGTCCTCGTAGTAAAAGGACGCATACCATGTGCCCTTTGCCTTGTCTTTGTATGCCGGCATTGTGGTTCCCTCCTTATTGTCTGTCCCGCAGCCCATAGAATTTTTCCTCGAAGTAGCGCCTGCTTACCCGTCCGGGAATGGTGAGAAAGCCTTTTTTCTTCAGCTCCTCGTTCATCTCCCGCACCAGCTTGTAGGCGTAGGGCTTGGAAATGCCCAGCTCCCTGGCGACCTCCTCTGCTCTCACAAACAGCTCCTTTTCCATGGTCAGCACCTCCTTATTTTAGTTTCGTAAATATGTTAATGTCACCATCTTCATTATACATTAACATAAGTGTTAATGTCAAGAATTTATTTCGCATTTTTGTTAAAGATTATCTTGCATCTTTCGCTTTTTTGCGCTATACTATTGGCAAAGGCGGTGGGATATTATGACAGTCGGAGACAAGATAAAGAAAATCCGCACCTTTCGAGGCATGACACAAAAGGAATTGGGGCTTGCTATCGGCTTTGAGGAAAAGGGAGCGGACAACCGGATCGCCCAGTATGAGACGAATTACCGTGTTCCGAAACGGGAACTGCTGGACAAGATGGCCGAGGCGCTGCGGGTAGACCGCCAGAACTTCTACACCATCGCCCCCGGCTCTGCCGAGGACTTCATGCGGACATTCTTCTGGCTGGACGAGGACAGCCCTGGCGCTATCCGCCTGTTCCAACTTGTCCGCAATCCGGGCAGAGCAGGGGCCGCTGATGATACCGCTGTACGGTACAATGATAGCGATGACTGGCCCGCACACCCTCCCGTGGGTATGTACTTCCAGTATGGCCTTGTGGACGAGTTCATGCGGGAATGGCTTTTTCGTCAGCAGGAGTTACACGCCGGGGAGATCACCAGGGAAGAGTATTTTGAATGGAAACTCAACTGGCCCCATACCTGCGACGATGGCCTGGAAAGCGAATATTATATCCCTTGGCGGAAAAATAAATAAGACAAGCAAAAAAACCGCCCTGCTGAATTTGTCGTTCAGCAGGGCGGTTTTGCTTGTCCTTTTGGGATTTTTCTCTTGAGAATACCGGGCGGACACAAATAGTATCAATCCAGTATCAAGAGCAGTATGGACGGGCAAAAAAGCCTGTATTCATGCGGGTTTCCGCCGTTTCGAGCGTCATTCCCACTCAATCGTTGCAGGCGGTTTGCTCGTGATGTCATAGACGACACGGTTGACGCCAGGCACTTCATTGACGATGCGGCGGGAAACGATATCAAGGACATGGTAGGGGATATGGGACCAGTCACTTGTCATGCCGTCGGTGCTGTTGACGGCGCGCAGAGCGATGGTGTTGGTATAGGTTCTGAAGTCACCCATGACCCCAACACTGCGGATGTTCGGCAGGCAGGCAAAGTACTGCCAGATACTGCGGTCAAGACCGGCTTTGGCAATTTCTTCGCGGAAGATGGCATCGGCTTCGCGGACAATGGCAAGTTTTTCTTCCGTGACTTCACCAAGGACGCGGATGGCAAGACCCGGTCCCGGGAAGGGCTGACGCCAAACAAGTTCACTTGGAATGCCGAGTTCTTCCCCAACGGCACGGACTTCATCCTTAAAGAGCGCACGCAGTGGTTCGATGAGGTCAAGGTCCATGTCTTCCGGCAGGCCGCCGACGTTATGGTGGCTCTTGATAGTGGCACTGGTGCCGGTGCCGCCCGATTCAACGACGTCCGGGTAGATAGTGCCCTGAACGAGGTAATCGACATGACCGATTTTCTTGGATTCTTCTTCAAAGACGCGAATGAATTCTTCGCCGATAATCTTGCGTTTCTTTTCCGGATCGCTGACGCCCTTGAGTTTCGACAGGAAACGTTCCTTGGCGTCAACACGGATGAGGTTCATGTCAAAGTCTCGTTTGAAGACTTGTTCCACTTGGTCGCCTTCGTTCTTACGAAGCAGGCCATGGTCAACAAAGACGCAGGTGAGCTGCTTACCCACGGCCTTGTGGACGAGAACCGCAGCAACCGAGGAATCAACGCCGCCGCTCATGGCGCACAGGACATTCTTATCCCCCACTTTTTCACGAATGGCTTCAATCTGGGTCTGGGCAAAGCTCGACATGGACCAGTCACCGGAAAGGCCGCAAATATCAAAGAGGAAGTTGCTGAACATTTTCTTGCCAAAGGGCGTATGCATGACTTCCGGATGAAACTGGACGCCGTAGAAGCGTTTTTCCTCGTTCATCATGGCCGCAACAGGGCATTCTTCCGTATGGCCCGCCACAACAAAGCCTTCCGGTACGGTTTCGACATAATCCTGATGACTCATCCAGCAGATGTTGTTCTTTTCGATCCCGGAGAAAAGGCGCGTTTCGTTATCGAGGGAAACCGCGGTCTTTCCATATTCACCGGCAGAACCCGCATGGGCAACGACGCCGCCCAGTTTCTTTGCCATGAGCTGATGGCCATAGCAAAGACCGAGGATAGGAATACCCAAGGAGAAAACACCATCGTCGATAGACGGCGTATTTTCAGCATAAACACTGTTCGGTCCACCGGAGAAGATCAGGGCTTTTGGATTCTTGGCCTTGATTTGATTGATGGTATAGCTATAAGGAATGATTTCGCAGTAAACGCCACATTCACGGACACGGCGCGCAATCAGCTGTGCATACTGGGCGCCAAAGTCAACGACCAGGACAAGTTCATGCTGTAAGTTTTCCATGTTCTTCCTCCCTATTTGTTATATTCAGAACAATATATCATAATTCTATCATATTTTCAATGAAAGATGCGCCCATTTTGCGCTCATTTGCGAAAAAAGTTCGTCCTTTATTCCCGTTCCACCCAGCCGATTTTTTCAAAAATCAGGAAGGCAAGGCTGGCAAGGATGGCGACGACCGTAGCAAGGCCCATTCCCTTAAGCTGAACAGGACCAATGACGATGGTGGCACCGCTAAGACCGGAAATGAGGGTCAGGGCAGAAAGAATCAGATTCTTCGGTTTAGTGAAATCCACCTTGCGATCGACCATCATGCGCAGGCCCGACGAAGCAATG
>ERZ506588.12-NODE-12-length-193559-cov-16.8601_pt1 | contig 193559 bp, 164 predicted proteins | sample MGYA00513514_ERZ506588 | MGnify/ENA metagenome assembly ERZ506588 | reverse complement strand
CCGCCGACCCCCTCCTTGTAAGGGAGGTGCTCTCCCAGCTGAGCTAATCACCCGAAACTGCGCTGGATACTACCGATACTGCGTCCACCGGCCCCATCATTAAAATGTGGTGGGTCGTGCAGGATGACTCGCTTCGCTCGCCCTGGGGCGCCGTTGCTGAAGCAACGTTATCCTTCACGTTTAACACCGACGTTCGATGTTAAAGATGGTGGGTCGTGCAGGATTCGAACCTGCGACCAATTGATTAAAAGTCAACTGCTCTACCAACTGAGCTAACGACCCGAAGTGGTGGGTGATGACGGGATCGAACCGCCGACCCCCTCCTTGTAAGGGAGGTGCTCTCCCAGCTGAGCTAATCACCCGATACTGCGCTGGATACTGCTAAGTGGTGGGTCGTGCAGGATGACTCGGCTTCGCCTCGCCCTATGGGCCGTTGCTGTCGCAACGTTATCCTTCACGTTTTACTATCGCGTTCCACCAGAACGATTGGTGGGTCGTGCAGGATTCGAACCTGCGACCAATTGATTAAAAGTCAACTGCTCTACCAACTGAGCTAACGACCCACTCTGGCATCGCTTTGGGCTTGTTTGATATCCCTTGGCAACGGCGGCATATATTACTGATTTCAGAATTCAGCGCAACTAAAATTTCGATAAAGATCACTTAACTGCTGGTGATTCAGGCGACAAGACCAGAAATAACGCGATTTCTGGTCATGCCGTAATCAACCAAGAGCATTAAGACGTTTTTGCGCTTGTTTCGCACCGTCGGTGCCGGGGAATTTACTGATCACCTGCTGGTAAACCGCTTTCGCTTTCGCGGTATCACCCTTGTCCTGCATGATCACGCCGACCTTAAACATGGCGTCAGGCGCTTTTGGCGATTTCGGGTAGTTCTTCACCACCGAGGCGAAGTAAAACGCCGCATCGTCTTTTTTCCCCTTATTGTAATTCAACTGTCCGAGCCAATAGTTGGCGTTCGGCTGATAAGTTGAATCCGGGTACTTTTTAACGAAGTTCTGAAACGCCACCATTGCGTCATCCTGGCGTGAAGCATCCTTCACCAGGGCAATGGCCGCATTGTAATCGGTGTTCGCATCGCCGGTCATCGCCGGGGCGCCTGACGAGGCCGCTGGCGCTGCGCTGGTAGCAGCCGCGCTCTGATCGCCGGAAGACGATGGAGCCTGCGTACCTGATGCTGCCGCTGCGCCGCCGCCACCGCTGCTCAGACTATCTATCTGCAGCAGAATCTGCTTCTGGCGCTCAACGATCTGATTCAGCTGATATTGGTTCTCCTGGATCTGGCCACGGAGAGAATCAATGTCAGTCTGGTTATCAGAGAGTTGTTGCTGGAGTTGGGTTAAAAGCTGGCTGTGAGCATTGGAAATACGCTCGAGTTGAGTGACGCGGTCTTCGACCGAGCCTGAGCCGACACTACTGATTGGCGCCTGAGCAAAAGCGGCCCAGGGGGCCGCTATGCCAACCAGTAACGACAGACTCAATAAATGATGTCTGAAGTTACTGCTCATGCAATTCTCTTAGTAAACCAGTACGGCGCGACGGTTTTTGGCATATGCCGCTTCGTCATGACCCAGTACTGCTGGTTTTTCTTTACCGTAAGAAACGATGGAGATCTGATCGGCAGAAACACCTTTGCCCTGCAGATACATCTTAACGGCGTTAGCACGACGCTCACCCAGAGCGATGTTGTATTCCGGCGTACCGCGCTCATCCGCGTGACCTTCTACAGTCACTTTGTAGGACGGGTTGCTGCGCAGGAAGTTCGCATGCGCGTCCAGCATGGCAGCGAAGTCAGAACGGATATCGTACTTGTCCAGATCGAAGTAAACGATGTTGTTCTGTTGCAGCTGCTGCATCTGCAGACGAGCTTGCTCTTCAGAAGACATGTTGCCGCCGTTACCGTTAGCGTCCATACCAGTGCCGGCACCCAGCATGCCTTCACCGCTCTGGTCGTTGCTGGCGTTCTTGTTAGAAGAACATGCCGCGATTGCCATAACCGGCAGAGCGATCATCAGCCCTTTCAGCACTTTGTTCAGTTGCATTTCTTTGATTCCTTTAATAATCAATTATTTATTATCACAGATACGGCGACCAGGCAGGCGATTTTACCTGTCCATCAGTTGCCGGAAGACGCGCTTTGAAACGCCCATCTGTAGAAACCAGATTCAGCACGGATCCCATCCCCTGAGAAGAGCTGTAGATTACCATAGTGCCGTTAGGTGCCAGACTTGGCGTTTCGTCTAAAAACGTTGATGACAGAACCTGTACACCACCCGCTTCCAGATCTTGTTTGGCAATGTGCTGCTGACCGCCGGCCGAGCTGACCATTACCATGGTTTTACCATCCGCGCTCACGTCGGCGTCCTGGTTCTGTGAACCTTCCCAGGTGATACGCTGCGGCGTGCCGCCATTGATGTTGACTTTATACACCTGCGGACGACCGGCCTGGTCAGAGGTGAAGGCCAGGTTCTGGCTGTCCGGGAACCAGCTTGGTTCGGTGTTGTTGCTGCGACCGTTAGTCACCTGACGAATCTGACCGGAGCCCAGATCCATCACGTACAGGTTCAGGCTACCGGTTTTCGACAGCGCGAAGGCCAACTTAGAGCCATCCGGAGAGAACGCCGGCGCGCCGTTGTGCTGCGGGAAGGAGGCGATCTGACGCACAGCGCCGTTCGCCAGGGTCTGAACCACCAGCGCAGAACGACCACTTTCAAAGGTCACGTAAGCCAGTTTAGAACCGTCCGGAGACCAGGCCGGGGACATCAGCGGCTGGGAGGAACGGTGAACAAGGAACTGGTTGTAACCATCGTAGTCGGACACGCGCAGTTCGTAAGGGAACTGGCCGCCGTTTTTCTGCACCACGTAGGCGATACGGGTACGGAAGGCGCCCTTGATGCCGGTCAGCTTCTCAAATACCGCGTCGCTGGCAGCGTGCGCTGCGTAGCGCAGGTACTGTTTAGTGACTTTAAAAGAGCCTTGCGCCAGCGTTGTACCCGGCGCACCGCCGGTATCCACCAGCTGATATGCTACCTGATAAGAACCATCCGGGTTTGACGTGACCTGACCGACGACCACGGCGTCGATACCCAGCGCAGACCAGGCAGCAGGCTGCACTTCCTGGGCACTGGTCGGCTGCTGCGGCAGACGCGAGCGATCCAGCGGGTTGAATTTACCACTGTTGCGCAGGTCAGCTGCCACGATACCGCCAACATCTTCAGGCGCAGCGCCCTGACCGGCCCACTGGAACGGTACCACGCCGATAGGGCGTGCCGAGTCCACCCCCTGGGTGATCTCGATACGTACTTCTGCGTGCAGCACCGCCGCCCACAGCATTAAAAAACCAAATGCTACTCGTAATGCCTGCTTCATCATATCTCCCTTATCCGGGCGGAAAGCCCACGATAATTTAGCAGAATGTTAACAAACTCAAATATACAAAACTACCAAAACCCTGTGACTACCATAGATTGTTTTTCCCCGTTTGCACGGGGAAAAATGTCACTGAGGTTTGAAGTCCAGTGGCGCATTTTTGAAGACTTCATATACTGCCTGGCTAGGTGGTTTCGGGAACTTAGCCTGCCGGGCTGCGGCAAGAGCGGCCTGGCACAGAGCAGGATCACCACCTTCGGACTGTATATTTAACAACAGGCCGTCAGGAGCAAGTTTGATACGCAAGGTACATGTTTTGCCTGCATAGGACGATGCGTCATAAAACTTACTTTCAATCGCCGACTTTATCTGCCCGGCATAGTTATTGATATCAGCCCCCGAGGCACTGTTTTTAGTATTACCACTCCCGGCAGCAGAGGCATTGTTTCCTTTGGCTCCTCCGCCTGTTTTAGGCGCATTCTTACCCGAACTCAGATCGCCAAGCAGGTCGTCAACGCCGTCCGCTTCTTTCGCGGCAGCCGCTTTCTTCGCTGCCGCCGCTTTTGCTGCTGCCGCTTTGGCCGCTTTATCGGCCGCTGCCTTCTCAGCCGCAGCCGCTTTGGCTGCCGCCGCTTTTTCAGCTGCGGCGGCTTTCTCGGCGGCGGCCTTCTCTGCGGCCGCTTTTTGGGCGGCAGCTTTCTCAGCGGCTTTTTCGGCAGCTTTTTCTGCTGCCGCTTTTTCAGCCGCAGCTTGCTTAGCCGCCTCCTGCTGGGCCTTCTTCTCTGCTTCCTGCTGCGCTTTCTTCGCCGCTGCCGCTTCCGCTTTCTTCTGCGCTTCTGCTGCGGCTTTCGCCGCTTCGGCTTCCGCCTGTTTCTTCGCATCGGCTGCCGCTTTCGCGGCGGCGGCATCGGCCTGTTTCTTCGCGTCGGCGGCGGCTTTAGCCGCTGCCAGCTCAGCCGCTTTTGCCTGGGCATCCGCCTTCGCTTTTGCGTCGGCAGCCGCTTTGGCAGCCGCTTCCTGCGCTTCTTTAGCCTGCGCATCCGCTTTGGCTTTCGCCGCCGCGGCAGCCTTGTCAGCCGCTTCCTCAGCCTGCTTCTGCTGTTCCTTCGCTTCTTTCGCCGCTTCCTGCGCCTGCAGCCGTTCCTGTTCGAGCTGTTTCAGCCGTTCCTGTTCCGCTGCCTGTTTCTCACGTAACTCTTCCGCCTGCTGCTGCGCCTGTTTTTCACGCTGCTCAGCGGCGCGACGTGCGCTGGCCTGCTGCTGTTGCTGACGGTTATAGTTATTTACCACCGCCCCCGGATCGACCATGACGGCATCAATGGACGATCCCCCGCCGCCGCCGGCAGAGGCATCCAGATGCTCGTCAAACGAACTCCAGATCAGCAGCGCGATCAGAATGATGTGCAGCGCGACTGAAATGATGATCGCTCGTTTAAGCTTGTCGTTTTGTTCGGTTGCCTTTGACACTATCGGTTCCCAAAAACTGTTCGCCTGTACCCGCGATGCACGCCGACGGCGAGCGATACCCACCATCGGACGCCACGCGGACGCACATACCTGAAGCGATTAAATAGGTTTGGTCATCAAGCCGACCGATTTAACCCCTGCACTATGCAACAGGTTCAGCGCTTTAATAATTTCATCGTAAGGGACGTCTTTCGCACCGCCGATCAGGAATACCGTTTTCTCATTGGCTTCAAGACGACGCTTCGCTTCGGCAATCACCTGCTCCGGCGGCAGCTGGGACAGCGTCTCCTGCCCCACTTTCACGCTGTACTGCCCTACCCCGGAGACTTCCACAATCACCGGCGGATCGTCATTGCTTTTCACCGCTTGCGATTCCGTGGCGTCCGGCAGATCGACTTCCACGCTCTGCGTAATGATGGGCGCCGTTGCCATAAAGATCAGCAGCAGTACCAGCAGGACATCCAGCAGCGGAACGATGTTGATCTCGGACTTCAGTTCGCGACGTCCGCGTCCACGTGCTCTGGCCATGGCTTACCCCTTATTGCTTTCGCTGGTGGTAAAGGCCTGACGGTGCAGAATAGCGGTGAACTCTTCCATAAAGTTGTCGTAGTTCAGTTCAAGCTTGTTCACGCTCTGGTTCAGGCGGTTGTACGCCATGACCGCCGGGATCGCGGCGAACAGACCGATCGCGGTGGCGATCAGCGCTTCGGCGATACCTGGCGCCACCATCTGCAGGGTGGCCTGCTTCACCGCGCCAAGGGCGATAAAGGCATGCATAATCCCCCAGACAGTACCGAACAGACCGATATACGGGCTGATGGAGCCTACGGTGCCGAGGAACGGGATATGGGTTTCCAGCGTTTCCAGCTCGCGGTTCATCGAAATACGCATCGCGCGCGATGCCCCTTCGACAATCGCTTCCGGCGCATGGCTGTTGGCCCGATGCAGGCGCGCAAATTCTTTGAAACCACTGTAGAAGATTTGTTCCGAACCGGTCAGGTTATCGCGACGCCCCTGGCTCTCCTGGTACAAACGGGACAGCTCGATCCCGGACCAGAATTTGTCCTCGAACGCTTCAGCTTCACGCGCGGCCGAGTTAAGGATACGCGTTCTCTGAATAATGATAGCCCAGGAAGCGATAGAAAAACCAATCAAAATCAACATGATAAGTTTAACCAGAAGGCTCGCCTTCAGGAACAAATCAAGGATATTCATGTCAGTCACTGCTTAAACTCCGCGACAATAGACTTGGGAAGCGCACGTGGCTTCATTAAGAGTGGATCAACGCACACAATGAGAACCTCAGCTTCGTTTAACACTGTATTCTCGGCGTTGACGATTCGCTGCGTGAAAACCAAAGAGGTGCCGCGCATCGAGGTAATTTCCGTCTGGACTTCGAGCATGTCGTCGAGTCTGGCGGGGGCAAAATACTCCAGCGTCATTTTGCGAACCACGAAGGCAACGCGTTCAGCCAACAGCACCTGTTGACTAAAGTGATGGTGGCGCAGCATCTCTGTGCGTGCTCTTTCATAAAAAGCGACGTAACTGGCGTGGTAAACCACACCACCGGCGTCGGTATCTTCGTAGTAGACCCGAACCGGCCATCGAAACAGCGTTGTATTCACTTTACATCCCGGTAATGCAAAAAAAGGTTAGAGCTTTCAAACTTCGCTACTATACGCGCGGGAAAGGTGGTTTGGAATGGGGGAAAGTAAACGGGGCGTAAATTTTTATGGGCTTATGCAAGCCCATACCATTAACAGAGATCTCTTATTCAAAAGAAGAAAAAGAAGAGACCCAAAGCGAGCACGATATCAGCGATAAGCGGACAAAAAATCCCCTGCCAGTGAACGGCACGCGGACGGAAGCCCACGCCGTGAATAACGCCGCTGCAAACCGCCCACATCAGCAAGAAACCATGCCAGATTTCCAGCTCGCTGGTCTTCGCCGCAAAGCGCGACGGATCCCAGAAGATGCAGCCTGCCAGCAGCAGCGCCATCAATAAGGAAAGCGCCCTTAACGGGCGCTTGTCCATTATCGCATACATATACTTTATCATTCACGTCGCCTCTTTGTTGGCTACGTCTGCTTACCCCAGTCACTTACTGGTGTAAGCTCCTGGGGATTCACAGACTTGCCGCCTCGATGCAATCCGAATGATTTCGTATATCGCATCACGATAATACTCATCAGTGTTCTTCTTTACCTGCTTTGGTGGCTTCCACGTGCTCAAGCGCCAGCGCGGTAATCACCCCAAAGGCACAGGCAAGAAGCGTTCCCAAAATCCATGCGAAGTACCACATATATAGCTCCTTACCTTAGTACAGCGAGTGGGTGTTCTTTTCGATGTCTTCGCGCGTAATGCGGCCGAACATCTTCCAGTAACACCAGCTGGTGTAGGCCAGAATGATCGGCACGAAGACAATCGCCACGTAGGTCATCAGGTTCAGCGTCCGCTGACTGGAGGTCGCGTCCCACATCGTCAGGCTGGCGTTCAGCATGGTGCTGGACGGCATGATGAACGGGAACATTGCAATACCGGCGGTCAGAATGATGCAGGCCAGGGTCAGCGAGGAGAACAGGAATGCCCACGCGCCTTTATCCGCTTTAGTCGAGACGACGGTCAGCAGCGGCAGCACCACGCCCAGGGCAGGAACGGCCCACAGCGCTGGCATGTTATTAAAGTTCACCATCCATGCACCGGCCTCACGCACGACTTCTTTAGTCAGCGGGTTAGACGGGCCGCTATGATCCATTACTGATTTCACCACATAGCCGTCGATGCCGTAGTAGACCCACACGCCCGCCAGCGCGAAGCAGACCAGCGTCACCAGCGCCGCCACCGTGGAAACGGTGCGGGTACGCAGGTGCAGTTCGCCTACGGTACGCATCTGCAGGTAGGTGGCGCCCTGAGTCAGGATCATCGCCACGCTGACGATACCGGCCAGCAGACCAAACGGGTTCAGCAGCTGGAAGAAGTTTCCGGTATAGAACAGACGCAGGTATTCATCGACGTGGAACGGCACGCCCTGCAACAGGTTGCCGAAGGCCACACCAATCACCAGCGGCGGCACGAAGCTACCGATGAAGATGCCCCAGTCCCACATGTTGCGCCAGCGGGTGTCCTCGATCTTGGAACGGTAGTCAAAACCGACCGGACGGAAGAATAGCGAAGCCAGCACCAGAATCATCGCCACATAGAAGCCAGAGAACGCTGCGGCGTAAACCATCGGCCAGGCCGCGAACAGCGCGCCGCCGGCGGTGATCAGCCACACCTGGTTACCGTCCCAGTGCGGAGCGATGGCGTTGATCATAATCCGACGCTCGGTGTCGTTACGGCCGAGGAAACGGGTGAGCATGCCCACCCCCATGTCGAACCCGTCGGCGACAGCGAAGCCAATCAGCAGAATGCCAATCAGCAGCCACCAGATAAAACGCAATACTTCATAATCGATCATTTGACGACTCCTGTCTTAGCGTGCCGACTGAATAGCCGCAGAGGACTGTTCAAAGTGATAGCGGCCGGTTTTCAGGCTGCTAGGTCCTTTGCGGGCAAACTTGAACATCAGGAACAGTTCAGCCACCAGGAACAGCGTGTACAGACCGCAGATCAGCAACATTGAGAAGATCAGATCGCCTGCGGTCAGCGACGAGTTGGCCACCGCGGTCGGCAGGACCTCACCAATCGCCCACGGCTGACGGCCATACTCGGCAACAAACCAGCCTGACTCCACGGCAATCCACGGCAGCGGCAGGCCAAAGAACGCGGCGCGCAGCAGCCATTTTTTCTCGCCAATGCGGTTACGAATCACGCTCCAGAAGGAGGCGCCGATAATCAACAGCATCAGGATGCCGCACGCCACCATGATACGGAAGGCGAAGTACAGCGGGGCGACGCTTGGAATAGAGTCTTTGGTCGCTTTGGCGATCTGCTCTTCCGTGGCGTCAGCGACGTTCGGGGTATAGCGCTTCAGCAACAGGCCATAGCCGAGGTCTTTCTTCACGCTATTGAACTGGTCACGCACGGCCTGGTCGGTCGAACCGGCGCGCAGCTGCTCCAGTAGCGCGTACGCTTTCATCCCGTTACGGATACGCTCTTCGTGCTGAACCATCAGATCTTTCAGGCCGATAACCGGCTTATCCACCGAGCGGGTGGCGATGATGCCCAGCGCGTAAGGGATCTGGATCGCGAAGTGGTTGGTCTGCGCATTCTGATCGGGAATACCAAACAGAGTAAAGGCAGCCGGCGCCGGCTGGGTTTCCCACTCAGCTTCGATAGCCGCCAGTTTGGTTTTCTGCACGTCACCCATTTCGTAACCGGATTCGTCACCCAGCACAATAACGGAGAGGATCGCCGCCATACCGAAGCTGGCTGCGATGGCAAAGGAGCGCTTAGCAAAGGCAAAGTCGCGGCCTTTCAGCATATACCAGGAGCTGATAGCCAGGATGAACATCGCGCCAGTCACATAGCCGGAGGCCACGGTGTGGACGAATTTAACCTGAGCAACCGGGTTCAGGACTAGTTCGGAGAAGCTGACCATCTCCATACGCATGGTTTCGAAGTTGAAGTCCGATGCGATAGGGTTCTGCATCCAGCCGTTGGCGACGAGGATCCACAGCGCGGAGAGGTTGGAGCCCAGCGCAACCAGCCAGGTGACCGCCATGTGCTGAACTTTACCCAGACGATCCCAACCGAAGAAGAACAGACCTACAAAGGTGGATTCGAGGAAGAAGGCCATCAGACCTTCAATGGCCAGCGGCGCACCGAAGATATCGCCCACGTAGTGTGAGTAATACGACCAGTTAGTCCCGAACTGGAACTCCATGGTCAGACCGGTCGCCACACCCAGCGCGAAGTTGATACCAAACAACTTGCCCCAGAATTTGGTCATATCTTTATAAATCTGTTTGCCGGAAAGGACGTAAACCGTTTCCATGATGGCCAGCAGGAACGCCATACCGAGCGTTAGCGGCACAAAAAGGAAGTGGTACATCGCGGTCAAGGCAAACTGTAAGCGCGACAGTTCGACTATATCTAACATCATGACTCCTTGCTCATCGCATGAAGACTCCGAAAATGAACCGAGAAGCTCTGGCTCATACGCATGCCCCAATACAAAAGTTATTTGTTGGCCCGTCCGCAGCGCGTTTCAACTGAAAGTGAAGCCACGCCACGACAAGGTTACAAATACGTTAACGAAAACCCAATTGATTCCCCAATATATTACGCCGCAATAACCTTACAATAAATATGTTTTTATTGTTCCAGTTTTACATTTTTCGACGGTGATCAATATATAGCGAAGATAGCCTGTTTAGGCCAATTTGACTTGCGACAATTTAACGTTTTTTGAAGAATTTTTCCAAGCATTAAGCATTGATATAAATCAATTTTTACTCTACGTGTTAATTATGTAGCTCAATAAAGAATATTGGTGAACTTAATGTTAATATTGTGTTTAAAGTATGGCTTGCTTGGTTACTGAAAAGAGAGATATGAGAATCATAGGTAATATTATTTAACGCCGCGGGGAAAAATGAAAAAAAATGCGCCGATCCTAATAATGCTAGACTGCTCACAGTATTTTTCCTGTTTTCTTATGCCCTTCTCTTCTGTTTTTTCACTATCTAAAACCCTTGCCTGTCGCGAATTGCGGAAATATTTCCTTCAGCAACCACGCTGCCGGGATTATATTCATGAAATAATTCATAAAATCAATATGATAGGTAAGGTTTTTCGCGGAGCAGGCATTCCGCCGGTTCAGCGGATGTTCTGGCGAGATGGATAACGCCCATAAAAAAGGCCACCTGACGGTGGCCAACCATGTCGAAATCGGACAGATTTCTGCTTCGGAGAAGCAGAGAGGGTTTACTTGATGATAGCTTTCAGCGCTTCGCCGATATCGGCCAGGCTGCGAACGGTTTTCACACCAGCGGCTTCCAGGGCGGCGAATTTCTCATCAGCAGTACCTTTACCGCCAGCGATGATGGCGCCCGCGTGGCCCATACGCTTGCCTTTCGGCGCGGTCACGCCCGCGATGTAGCCGACAACCGGCTTGGTCACGTGCTCTTTGATGTAGGCTGCCGCTTCTTCTTCCGCGCTGCCGCCGATCTCACCGATCATCACGATCGCTTCGGTCTGCGGATCTTCCTGGAACAGCTTCAGGATATCGATGAAGTTGGAGCCCGGGATCGGGTCGCCGCCGATACCGACGCAGGTAGACTGGCCGAAGCCGTAGTCGGTGGTCTGCTTAACCGCTTCATAGGTCAGGGTACCGGAACGGGAAACGATGCCCACTTTACCCGGCTTGTGAATGTGACCCGGCATGATGCCGATTTTGCATTCGCCCGGGGTGATAACGCCTGGGCAGTTCGGGCCAATCATGCGCACGCCCGCTTCGTCCAGCTTCACTTTCACAGTCAGCATATCCAGCGTCGGGATACCTTCGGTGATGGTGATAATCAGCTTAATGCCCGCGTCGATTGCTTCCAGAATGGAGTCTTTGCAGAACGGCGCCGGAACGTAGATAACGGTCGCGGTCGCGCCGGTCGCTTCAACGGCTTCGCGCACGGTGTTGAACACCGGCAGACCCAGATGGGTGGTGCCGCCTTTGCCTGGCGTCACGCCGCCAACCATTTGCGTACCGTAAGCGATCGCTTGTTCAGAGTGGAAGGTCCCCTGGCTACCGGTGAAGCCCTGGCAGATAACCTTGGTATCTTTATTAATTAAAACTGACATTATTTCCCCTCCACTGCGGCAACAACCTGCTGTGCTGCGTCCGTCAGACTTTTCGCTGCAATAATATTCAGGCCGCTGTCAGCCAGTTTTTTCGCGCCCAGTTCGGCGTTGTTACCTTCCAGACGAACCACGACCGGAACGTTAACCCCAACTTCCGCTACCGCGCCGATGATGCCGTCAGCGATCAGGTCGCAACGCACGATGCCGCCGAAGATGTTAACCAGCACTGCTTTAACATTGTCATCAGAAAGGATGATTTTGAACGCTTCGGTCACGCGCTCTTTGGTGGCGCCGCCGCCAACGTCGAGGAAGTTAGCCGGTTCGCCGCCGTGCAGCTTAACGATGTCCATGGTGCCCATCGCCAGGCCTGCGCCGTTAACCATGCAACCGATGTTGCCGTCGAGCGCAACGTAGTTCAGTTCCCACTGCGCCGCCTGCGCTTCGCGCGGATCTTCCTGAGACTGGTCGCGCATTTCACGCAGATCCGGCTGGCGGAACAGCGCGTTGCCGTCAGCGCCCAGTTTACCGTCGAGGCAGATCAGGTCGCCCTGCTTGGTGATAACCAGCGGGTTGATTTCGATCAGCGCCAGGTCGCGCTCAAGGAAAATGGTCGCCAGACCCATGAAAATCTTGGTGAACTGCTGAACCTGCTTACCTTCCAGACCCAGTTTGAACGCCAGTTCACGCCCCTGGTAAGGCATCGGGCCCGCCAGCGGATCGATGGCGATCTTGTGGATCAGGTGCGGGGTTTCTTCCGCGACTTTTTCGATTTCCACGCCGCCTTCGGTCGACGCCATGAACACCACGCGACGGGAGCTACGGTCAACAACCGCGCCCAGATACAGCTCTTTATCAATATCGGTCGCCGCTTCCACCAGAATCTGGTTGACCGGCTGGCCGTTGGCATCGGTTTGGTAAGTCACCAGGCGTTTGCCCAGCCAATGCTCAGCAAAAGCGCGGATCTCTTCTTTGCTCTTAACTACTTTCACACCGCCCGCTTTACCGCGGCCACCAGCGTGAACCTGACATTTCACTACCCACGGACCCGCGCCGATTTTTGAAGCGGCTTCTTCTGCTTCACGCGGAGTAGTACAGGCATAACCCACCGGCGCCGGTAAGCCATAGCGGGCAAAAAGTTGTTTTGCCTGATATTCATGTAAGTTCATGTGTTCAGTCCATCCTTCAGGGTGTAATTATCTTTAAACCTGTAGGCCTGATAAGACGCGCTAGCGTCGCCATCAGGCATCTCATCAACGCCGGATGGCGGCAAAAATGCCTTATCCGGCCTACGGTAAGTCATACTCTTACTGACTACACGTCCAGCAGCAGACGAGTCGGATCTTCCAGCAGCTCTTTAATCGCCACCAGGAAGCCAACCGATTCACGCCCATCGATCAGACGGTGGTCATAGGAGAGCGCCAGGTACATCATCGGCAGGATCTCTACCTTGCCATTCACCGCCATCGGACGGTCTTTAATGGCATGCATACCCAGGATGGCGCTCTGCGGTGGGTTGATGATCGGCGTGGACATCAGGGAACCGAAGACGCCGCCGTTGGTAATGGTGAAGTTACCGCCGGTCAGGTCATCTACGGTCAGCTTGCCGTCACGGCCTTTCACCGCCAGCTCTTTGATATTCTTTTCGATGTCCGCCATGCCCAGCAGGTCAACGTCACGCAGAACCGGGGTTACCAGGCCGCGCGGAGTGGACACTGCCATGCTGACATCGAAGTAGTTGTGGTAAACCACGTCGTCGCCATCGATGGAAGCGTTCACTTCCGGGTAGCGTTTCAGCGCTTCAACCACCGCTTTCACGTAGAAGGACATGAAGCCCAGACGGATACCGTGACGTTTTTCGAAGGCATCGCCGTACTGCTTACGCAGATCCATAATCGGCTTCATGTTGACTTCGTTAAAGGTCGTCAGCATGGCGGTGGAATTTTTCGCTTCCAGCAGACGCTCGGCCACGCGTTTACGCAGACGGGTCATCGGGACGCGTTTTTCTGAACGGTGACCCAGCTGCGGCGCTGGTGTCGCTGCCGCGGTAGCCGCTGGCGCTTTGGCTTCAGCCGCCGCCGGGGCTTTCGCCAGATGTTTCTCGACGTCTTCACGAGTCAGACGGCCACCCACGCCGGTACCTTTGATGGCAGCGGCGTCGAGGTTGTGCTCCGCCAGCAGACGACGGATCGCCGGGCTGAGCGCATCGTTGTTCTGCTCTTCCAGAGAAGCCTGCTGGCGCTGCGCCGGGGTGGACGCTTTCGCATCCGCTTTTTCGCTGGTTTCTTTACCTGCGCTGTTGCCCTCACGCAGGCGGCCAAGGATCTGGCGAGACAGGACGGTAGCGCCCTCGTCTTCCAGCACTGCATCCAGAATGCCGTCCGCTGATGCCGGTACTTCCAGTACCACTTTGTCAGTTTCGATTTCGACCAGAACTTCGTCACGGACGACCGCGTCGCCCGGTTTTTTATGCCAGGTGGCGACGGTTGCGTCAGCTACGGACTCAGGCAGGTCGGGAACCAGAATATCTACGCTACTCATTGTGTATCCTTTAATTAATCGACGTTCAGCGCGTCATTGACCAGATCTTGTTGCTGTTTCTGGTGAACGGACATGTACCCTACCGCCGGAGAGGCGGAGGCCGGGCGGCCTGCATAACGCAGAGAGGCCCCAAATGGAACTACTTCACGAAGGTGGTGCTGGCTGCAGTACCATGCGCCCTGGTTGAGCGGCTCTTCCTGGCACCAGACAAAATCATGTACGTGCGAGTAAGCTTTCAGCGCTTCCTGCACCGCCTGATGCGGGAACGGGTAGAGCTGTTCGATACGCACGATGGCGACATCTTTTTGCTCGTTTTTGCGGCGCTGTTCCAGCAGGTCGTAGTAAACCTTACCAGAGCACAGTACGACGCGCTTCACGGCTTGCGGATCGAGTTCGTCGATTTCGCCGATGGCCGGCATAAAGGTGCCGTTCGCCAGTTCGTCCATGCTGGAGACCGCCAGCGGGTGGCGCAGCAGAGACTTCGGCGACATCACCACCAGCGGACGGCGCATACCGCGCAGCGCCTGACGACGCAGCATATGGTAAACCTGTGCCGGGGTGGACGGTACGCAAACCTGCATGTTCTGCTCAGCGCACAGCTGCAGATAGCGTTCCAGACGCGCGGAGGAGTGCTCCGGGCCCTGCCCTTCGTAGCCGTGCGGCAGCAACATCACCAGACCGCACATCCGGCCCCATTTCTGTTCGCCAGAGGAGATGAACTGATCAATCACCACCTGCGCGCCGTTGGCGAAGTCGCCGAACTGCGCTTCCCAGATGGTCAGCGTACGCGGCTCTGCGGTGGCGTAACCGTATTCGAACGCCAGCACGGCTTCTTCAGACAGCACCGAGTCCCAGACGCGGAACTGGCCCTGGCCGTTGTGCACATGCTGCAGCGGGGTATAGGTAGAACCGTTGCTCTGGTTATGGATAACCGCGTGACGGTGGAAGAAGGTGCCGCGACCGGAGTCTTCACCGGACAGGCGCACCGGAATGCCTTCGTCAACCAGGGTGGCATAAGCCAGGTTTTCAGCGCCGCCCCAATCGAACAGCTTCTCGCCGGCGGCCATCAGTTGGCGATCGCCGTAGATTTTCGCTACACGGGACTGCATTTCGATACCTTCCGGCACCGTACTGATGCGTTTAGCCAGCTCTTGCAGACGTTTCGGATCCACTTTATCCGGATAGCTCTCGTCCCACTCGTGGTTGAGGTAGGGAGACCAGGTAAAGGAGTGCATATTCATCGGACGCCACTCCTCTACCACGCATTCGCCGGCATCCAGCGCATCGCGGTAAAGGTTAACCTGCTCAGTCGCGTCTTCCAGCGTCGCAACTTTCTCCTGCTCCAGCTTGTCAGCATAGATTTTGCGCGGGGTCGGATGCTTTTTGATTTTCTGGTACATCAGCGGCTGGGTTGCGCTCGGCTCGTCGGCTTCGTTATGGCCGTGACGGCGGTAGCACACCAGGTCGATAAAGACATCGCGTTTGAAGGTATTACGGAAATCCAGCGCCAGACGGGTAACGAAAGCAACGGCTTCCGGGTCATCCGCGTTAACGTGGAAAATCGGCGCCTGAACCATCTTACCGATATCGGTACAGTATGGCGTAGAACGCGCATCCAGCGGGTTGGAGGTGGTAAAGCCAACCTGGTTGTTGATAACGATACGCACGGTACCGCCGACTTCGTAACCGCGGGCTTTCGACATGTTCAGGGTTTCCTGAACCACGCCCTGGCCGGTAACGGCGGCGTCGCCGTGGATGGTAATAGGCAGAACTTTGTTGCTGCTTGGCTCGTCCAGACGATCCAGACGGGCGCGTACGGAACCGATAACCACCGGGCTGACGATCTCCAGGTGCGACGGGTTAAACGCCAGCGCCAGGTGGACCAGACCGCCTTCGGTTTCCATATCGGAAGAGAAGCCCATGTGGTACTTCACGTCGCCGGTGCCGAGGTGTTCTTTATGTTTGCCCGCGAACTCGTCGAACAGGTCCTGCGGTTTTTTACCCAGCACGTTGACCAGCACGTTCAGACGGCCACGGTGCGCCATGCCCAGCACCACTTCGCGGGTGCCGCTTTTGCCTGCATGGCGGATCATCTCTTTGAGCATCGGGATCAGGGCATCACCCCCTTCCAGCGAGAAGCGTTTCGCCCCCGGGAATTTGGCGCCGAGGTAGCGTTCCAGCCCTTCTGCAGCGGTCAGTTCACTGAGGAAGCGCTTTTTCTCTGCCGCGGTGAAGCTCGCTTTACCGGCTACCGATTCAATACGCTGCTGGATCCAGCGTTTTTCCTCAGTAGAGGTGATATGCATGTATTCCGCGCCGATGGAGCCGCAGTAGGTTTGCTTGAGGGCGGCAATCAGGTCGCCCAGCTTCATCGTGTCTTTACCGATGGCAAATGAACCTACGTTATAGCTATCCTGGAAATCGGCCTCGGTCAGATCGTGGTAGGCCGGATCAAGATCCGCCACTCTCTCTTGCTTCCACAGTCCCAGCGGATCGAGATTCGCATGCTGGTGGCCACGGAAACGGTATGCGTTGATGAGCTGCAGGACTTTAACCTGCTTCACATTGGTGTCAGGGTCGGAAATCGAAGAAGTGTAACGTGAGGCATCCTTCGCCAGTCGACGGAAATAATCACGTGTTTTGGAATGGAATTGATCCGGTTTAACTCCGGTGCCAGGTAACTGCTGGAACATCGAACGCCAGTTGGCGTCAACAGAGTCAGGATCGGTTAAGAAGTCTTCATAGAGCTGTTCTATCCAGCTCTGGTTCGAACCAGAGAGGAAAGAAGAGTCCAGCCAGGCTTTCATTGCGCCGTTCTGCATCGTGATCCCTTAAGCACTTTTATGCTTATTTCGCCGTAGAAACTACCACGCACACCGAGTGCACGTGCCGGGGTTCACTTGTTGCGGACGAGTTGTGGTTTCTATCCGCTAAGGAACCTTTAAAAACTGCCATTAATCTTCAGCGTTCAGGCTGCGGTTGCGTTGGCTGCCTTCGCTTACCCCGGTCACATAGTTCACTATGCTCCCGGGGATGCGCTCAGTTGCCGCCTTACCTCGCACTGAACGCCTCGATTACTGGTACATCTTGTGGCGGTTTTTAAAGATTTCCTGCTATCTGTCCCCCGGCAGCGCTAACGCTTGCCGGGGCTACTGCTTTGGTAGCCCGGATAAGCGCAAGCGCCATCCGGGACAGACCGTGTTGCTTACGCGCTGCGCTGCAGCAGCATCGACTTAATATGGCCGATGGCGCGCGTCGGGTTAAGCCCTTTAGGACACACACTGACGCAGTTCATAATGCTGTGACAGCGGAATACGCTGAAAGCATCGCTCAGGCCTTCCAGGCGCTCGCTGGTTTCGGTATCGCGACTGTCGATCAGGAAGCGATACGCGGCCAGCAGGCCAGCCGGGCCGATGAACTTGTCCGGGTTCCACCAGAACGACGGGCACGAGGTTGAACAACATGCGCACAGAATACACTCGTACAGACCATCGAGTTTCTCACGCTGCTCAGGCATCTGCAGATGCTCGCGAGCCGGAGGATTTTGCCCATTATTCAACAAGTAAGGCTTAATCTTCTCATATTGTGCATAGAATTGCCCCATGTCCACCACCAAATCACGGATAACCGGTAATCCTGGCAGCGGACGGATAACAATCTTCTTGCCCGGCTGATTCAGCGCGGAGATTGGCGTGATGCACGCCAGACCGTTTTTCCCGTTCATGTTCAGACCATCGGAACCGCAAACCCCTTCACGGCAGGAGCGGCGGAACGACAGCGACGGATCTTTTTCTTTCAGCTGGATCAGCGCATCCAGCAGCATCATGTCACGACCTTCTTCCGCTTCGAGGGTGTAATCCTGCATATGCGGAGCGTCGTCAACATCCGGGTTATAGCGATAAATTGAAAACTCGAGTTTCATTTTCCTGTCTCCGCATTAGTAAGTACGAATCTTCGGCGGGAATGCCGGACGCAGTTTCGGTTCCATGTTGACGCTACGACGCGTCATGGATTCCGACTCTGGCAGATACAGGGAATGGCACAGCCAGTTTTCATCATCACGATCCGGGAAGTCGAAGCGGCTATGGGCGCCACGGCTTTCAGTACGGAAGTTAGCGGACACGGCGGTCGCAAACGCGGTCTCCATCAGGTTGTCCAACTCCAGGCACTCGACGCGCTGGGTGTTGAACTCGCTGGAAGTATCGTCGAGACGCGCGTTTTTCAGGCGCTCGCGGATCACTTTCAGTTGCTCCAGACCTTTGTGCATCGCATCGCCTTCGCGGAACACCGAGAAGTTGTGCTGCATACATTCCTGCAGTGCTTTGCGGATTTCCACCGGGTCTTCGCCGGAGCGGGTATTGTTCCAGCGATTGAGGCGGTCCAGCGAGCCTTCGACATCCGATTCGCTGGCGTCGCGCAGCGTGCCCTGCTCGGCGATGGACTCCTGCAGATGCAGGCCCGCCGCGCGGCCGAAGACCACCAGGTCGAGCAGCGAGTTGCCGCCCAGACGGTTGGCGCCGTGGACCGATACGCAGGCAATTTCGCCTACCGCGAACAGGCCCGGGATCACCACGTCTTCGCCCTTCTCATTCACGGTCAGCGCCTGACCGGTGACTTTGGTCGGGATACCGCCCATCATGTAGTGGCAGGTTGGGATAACCGGGATCGGCTCTTTCACCGGATCGACGTGAGCAAAGGTACGGGACAGCTCAAGGATACCTGGCAGACGAGATTCCAGAACCTCTTTACCCAGGTGATCCAGTTTCAGTTTCGCATGCGGGCCCCACGGACCATCGCAGCCGCGGCCTTCGCGGATTTCGATCATGATGGAACGCGCCACCACGTCACGACCCGCCAGGTCTTTGGCGTTCGGGGCATAACGCTCCATAAAGCGCTCGCCGTGTTTGTTCAGCAGGTAACCGCCTTCGCCGCGGCAACCTTCGGTGACCAGCACCCCTGCCCCGGCGATGCCGGTCGGGTGGAACTGCCACATTTCCATATCCTGCACCGGAACGCCGGCGCGGATGGCCATCCCGACGCCGTCACCGGTGTTGATGTGGGCGTTGGTGGTGGACTGATAAATACGGCCTGCGCCGCCGGTCGCCAGCACGGTGGCGCGGGCTTTAAAGTAGACCACTTCGCCGGTCTCGATGCACAGGGCGGTACAACCGACCACCGCGCCGTCCTGGTTTTTCACCAGATCGAGGGCATACCATTCGGAGAAGATAGTGGTGTGGTTTTTCAGGTTCTGTTGATACAGGGTGTGCAACAGCGCGTGGCCGGTACGGTCAGCCGCCGCCGCGGTGCGTGCCGCTTGCTCGCCGCCGAAGTTTTTCGACTGGCCGCCGAACGGGCGCTGATAAATACGGCCGTCGTCAAGACGGGAGAACGGCAGGCCCATATGTTCCAGCTCAAGAATCGCTTCCGGGCCGGTCTTACACATATATTCGATGGCGTCCTGGTCGCCAATATAGTCCGACCCTTTTACGGTGTCGTACATATGCCATTCCCAGTTATCTTCATGGGAGTTACCGAGCGCGACGGTGATACCACCCTGCGCGGATACGGTATGGGAACGGGTAGGGAACACTTTGGAGAGCAGTGCACAGGTCTGTCCGCTCTGGGAAATTTGCAGCGCCGCGCGCATACCTGCGCCGCCGGCACCGATAACAACAGCATCAAACTCTCTGACTGGCAATTTCATTACACACCCCACACCACAACAAATCCATAAAGAACGTAAGCCACCAGCGCCACAACGATAGCCAGTTGCAGAACCAGGCGCAGAGCCAGTGGTTTAACGTAGTCCGTTAACACCTGCCACATCCCGATCCAGGCATGGATGAGAATGGAGACGAGAGCCAGCAGAGTGAAGACTTTAGTGAAGCCGGAGGCAAAGAATCCGGTCCACACTTCCCATGAGATTTCACCGGTGGTGGCGAAGAAGCCAACCATGTAGATGATGTAGAGGGTCAGAACGATGGCGGTAGCACGGACCAGAATAAAGTCATGTACGCCGTTGCGTCCCAGTGCTGAGGCGTTGCTTACCATACGAGGACTCCTGCGAGAAGTGAAAGCACGACAGTAATAACAAAAGAGATTTTGGCGGAACGTTTCCCTGCTTCGAGGGTTTCGTCCAGGTAGCCAAAGTCCATCATCAGATGGCGGATACCGACAACGACATGATAGGCCAGTGCGGTGAGAATGCCCCACATGATGAACTTCACAAAGAAGCTATCCATGATCGAGGCCGCCGTCAGAAAACCTTCAGGGGAGGAAAGGCTGGTGCCCAGCAACCAAAGCAGAATTCCGACCGCCACGAAGGTGATGACACCGGAAACGCGATGGAGAATGGACGCTATCGCCGTGATTGGGAACCGTATCGTTTGTAGATCCAGATTGACAGGTCTTTGTTTTTTCACATTTCTTACCATGAATAACGCCCACATGCTGTTCTTATTGTTTCCTTCCTCCGGTCTGCTTGCGGGTCAGACAGCGTCCTTTCTATAACCAGAAGTCATGTTAAAACGTCTTTTCAGGCATTAAAACATCACTAAACAACGCTGGGTGGCTCGGGATTGCAGGGTGTTCCGGAGACCTGGCCGCAGTATAGGCCGTTCACAAAATCATTACAATTAACCTACATATAGTTTGTTGGGTTTTCTCCGGAACAGTGATCAAGGTCACGATAACAACATTTTTTTAATTTTTAATCACCTGATTTGACAAATATTAAACATTCTTGTTACAACCATTACCAGTTAAATGCAATAATGCTCAAAAGTTATGGGGTCACTCTTTCACCTGAGAATAAGTTATGTAACAGTGTGTCAGTATTGACCGATGTAATCAGGACAGTTATTAGTGGTATACAGGTTTTAATATTCGGACTGCTAAAACGCTGATTTGCTGTTGTTTCACCGCAGCCCTGAAGGACGTACCATCAAGCGCCGTTGCTCTGTACCCTGCCCTTTTCGCTGACGCAGAGCTGTGTGCAACATAACAAACTGGTAACGTATGCAGGCGCGGGCCGAAAGCAAATCCACCACCCGGCAGTCTTAAGCAATAAAGGCGCTAAGGAGACCATAAATGTCTGATGCTAAAGCAAAAATCACCCTGGGTGGTGACACTGCTATTGAACTGGATGTGCTAAAAGGCACGCTCGGTCAGGATGTTATTGATATTCGTAGTCTTGGTTCAAAAGGCGTATTTACTTTTGACCCAGGTTTCACATCCACCGCTTCTTGTGAATCTAAAATTACGTTTATCGATGGTGACGAGGGGATCCTGCTGCACCGCGGCTTCCCGATCGACCAGTTAGCGACCGAATCTAACTATCTCGAAGTATGTTATATTCTGCTGTACGGTGAAAAACCGACTCAGGCCGAATATGACGAATTCAAAACCACCGTCACCCGCCACACCATGATTCATGAGCAGATCACGCGTCTGTTCCATGCATTCCGTCGCGATTCCCACCCGATGGCCGTGATGTGCGGGATCACCGGCGCCCTGGCGGCGTTCTATCATGACTCCCTCGACGTGAATAACCCACGTCACCGCGAGATTGCTGCCTACCGTCTGCTGTCCAAAATGCCAACCATGGCAGCCATGTGTTACAAGTATTCTATCGGCCAGCCGTTTGTTTATCCGCGCAACGACCTCTCCTACGCCGGCAACTTCCTGCGCATGATGTTCGCGACACCGTGCGAAGAGTATGAAGTCAATCCGGTGCTTGAACGCGCGATGGATCGTATTCTGATCCTGCACGCCGATCACGAGCAGAACGCGTCGACCTCGACGGTACGTACCGCCGGCTCCTCCGGCGCTAACCCGTTCGCCTGTATCGCTGCTGGCATCGCCTCCCTGTGGGGACCGGCGCACGGCGGCGCCAACGAAGCGGCGCTGAAGATGCTGGAAGAGATCAGCTCCGTTGAGCACATTCCGGAATTTGTTCGTCGTGCGAAAGACAAGAATGACTCTTTCCGCCTGATGGGCTTCGGCCATCGTGTTTACAAAAACTACGACCCGCGCGCCACCGTGATGCGTGAAACCTGCCATGAAGTGCTGAAAGAGCTGGGCACCAAAGACGATCTGCTGCAGGTAGCCATGGAGCTGGAGCATATCGCGCTGAACGACCCGTACTTCATCGAGAAGAAACTCTACCCGAACGTCGACTTCTACTCCGGTATCATCCTGAAAGCGATGGGTATTCCGTCCTCCATGTTTACCGTTATCTTCGCCATGGCGCGTACCGTGGGCTGGATTGCGCACTGGAACGAAATGCACAGCGATGGCATGAAGATCGCCCGTCCGCGTCAGCTGTACACTGGCTACACCAAACGCGATTACCAGTCCGACATTAAACGCTAATCTTGCCGTCCGGATGAAAAAAAACGCGCCACCTGGCGCGTTTTTTTATCTGCCTGACTGCCGGGCTTAATGCTGGCATCCGGGACACCAGTAAAACGGCCGCGAGGAGAGTGTCGTCTTCTCAATCACGCCCCCACAGCGCTCGCACCTTTCCCCGTCACGATGGAAGACCTTAAAGCGAAACAGCGCGCCGTGATGCTTGTTGTCATCGGCCTGGCCGCGGGTGTGATACGACAACCGCGGAATAGCCAGCAGCGCGTGCGCCAGCGCATCCAGCTGACTATCGCTCAGTTCAGCGGCTTTACGCTTTCCGCTTAATCCCACCTGCCAGAGGATCTCCACCCGCAGATAGTTACCGAGCCCGGCCAGAAAAGCCTGATCCAGCAGCAGGCCGGAAAACTGACGATGGCGGAATTTGGCCGACAGCAGCCGCGCTTTCACCTCCTCCACGGTTAACGTCATATCCAGCACATCTGGCCCCACGCGCAGTAAAAACGGGTGATGGGCAACCTGCTCCGCCGTGAGCATCTCGATGTCCGAGGCGCTGTAGAGCAGAATCGCCTTGCGGGCGGTCTGCAGCCTGACGCGCAGCACCCGGTTAGAGGCGGGCTGTTCCCCGGCGTCAACCACGCGCCAGACGCCGTACAGCTGATTATGGCTGTACAGGGTCAGCCCGCCGGAGAAGTGTGTTAACAGGGCCTTGCCGCGGGTGGCGATATGGGTCACCCGCTGGCCAATCAACTGGCTTTGATAGGGTTGCAACTGCGGAAAGGCGAACCAGGCATCGGTTAAGGGTTCGCCTTTGATTGCCGCCTCCAGTTTATCCGCCGCGCGGCGGATCTCCGGACCTTCCGGCATACTGTCATCCTTCTGTTAATGGGTGGCGCCGCCGCCCAGTTTACTATCCACCGACTGGCGCAGCGCCACGGCAATGGCCGTTTCCAGCGCTTCCCGCACGGTGGCGGTCGCCATACTCGGCTCGCCGGGATGGGCCGCCGCCTGCGCCGGTAGCCATGGAATATGGATAAAGCCGCCCCTGACGCCAGCCTGCGCCTGCAGCTTATGCAGCAAACCATACATCACGTGATTGCAGACGAAGGTGCCGACGGTTTGGGAAACCGAAGCCGGGATCCCGCGATCGCGCAACGCGCTGACGATCGCTTTGATCGGTAAGGTACTGAACCACGCCGCCGGCCCCCCGTCGACGATCGGCGTGTCGACAGGCTGCTGGCCTTTGTTATCGGGAATGCGCGCATCATCGACGTTGATAGCCACACGTTCAACGCTGATATCGACGCGACCACCAGCCTGCCCAACGGCAATGACCAGCCTCGGCTGCAGGTCTTCTATCGCCGCGTAAAGCACCGACAGCGCCTCGCCAAACACACAGGGGAGCTGGCGGGCGATCACCGGCTGCCCGGCAATCATCGTCCCGTCCAGCTGCTTCACCACTTCCCATGAAGGGTTAACCGTTTCGCCATCAAAGGGTTCAAAACCGGTGAGCAATACTCCCGCCATCATCCTCTCCTTCGCGGTCATTCAGGTTGTCACGCTTCAGCGTCCAGTTGCGCGCTGACCAGAATATGGCGCCCGGCAAAGGCCGCCCGCAGACGGCGGGCAAAATCCAGCGCGTGCGGGCCATCGCCGTGCAGACACACCGTCTGCGCCACCACGTTCGCCCACTCGCCGCTGATGCTGCGCACCCGGTGGTGCTGCACCATCTCGAGGGTTTGCGCCAGAGCCTGCTCTTCGCTGTCGATCAGCGCGCCGGGCTGGCTGCGCGGCACCAGGCTACCGTCGGCCAGGTAGCCGCGGTCGGCAAACACCTCCTGGCGCGTCGTCAGACCATAGTGCTGCCCGGCGCGGATCAGTTCGCTGCCCGCCAGCCCCACCAGCACCAGCTTCGGGTTAACATCACGGATCGCGCGGGCGATCGCGTCCGCCAGCGGCGGCGACTTGGCCGCCTGGTTATAGAGCATGCCGTGCGGCTTCACATGCTGTAGCTCGCCGCCCTGCGCCTGAACGATCGCCGCCAGGGCGCCAATCTGATACAGCGTCTGGGCATAGACCGTTTCCGGCGGCAGATCCATCGCCGTACGGCCAAAATTTTCCCGGTCGGGGTATCCCGGATGGGCGCCCACCGCCACGCCGTACTTCAGCGCCTCGCGTACGCTCTGCACCATCAGTCCGGCGTCGCCGGCATGAAAGCCGCAGGCGATATTCGCCGACGAGACCAGCTGGAGCAGCGCGCTATCGTTCGCGCCCCCTTCCCCGAGATCGGCATTGAGATCAATCATCATCGTGGAGTCTCCAGGCCAGTTGTTCAAGATAACGCTGGCGATCGGCCCGTGCTTTTAAGGCCTCCTCCAGCGAGCAGGCGACAAAGTGGATCGGCTGCCCCAGCGGGATCTGCGCCAGCTGGTACATATCAGCCTCAATAATGCAGGCGATGCGCGGATAGCCGCCGGTGGTTTGCGCATCGTTCATCAGGACGATGGGCTGGCCGTTATGCGGCACCTGCACTACGCCCGGCAGCAGACCGTGCGACAGCATCTCGCGATCGGTGGTCCGTTTCAACGGCTGCCCCTGCAGACGGTAGCCCATGCGATTGCTCTGCGGACTGAGCTGCCAGGGGGAGCGCCAGAACGACGCCTGCGAGGCCGCATCAAACTCGTGATACTCCGGGCCCGGCAGCGCGCGAATGCGGTTGCCCAGCGGCAGCTGCTTGACGCCGCGAGAGGTGGTAAAGCGGCGGGCGGCTTTCCCGAGCTTCAGCTGGTCGCCATCCTGCAGGCGGCGTCCTTCCAGACCGCCAATCCCCGCCTTAAGATCCGTGCTGCGCGAGCCAAGCACCACCGGGACCGCGACCCCGCCCGCCACCGCCAGATAGCTACGAATGCCATGCTGCGGCGTTTTCAGCACCAACCGCTGCCCGGCCCGGTAGGCGGTGCGCCAGCCCACCCAGACCGCTTTGCCGTCCAGCGTCGCTTCGCAGGCGGCGCCGGTCAGCGCGAACCAGCCGCTGCGGGCAAATTCGATCTCCACCTGACCGAGGGTAATCTCCAGCCCGGCGGCGTTCGCCTCGTTGCCAACCAGCAGATTGGCAATCACCAGCGAGGGATAATCCAGAGCGCCGCAGCGGCTGATGCCAGACTGGCGCAGGCCTTCTCGTCCACCGTCCTGTACCGAGGTATACAGACCGGCGCGGATCAGGGTCAACATACCCCCTCCTTTTGCGGCACAAAGCGAATTTTATCGCCCACGCGCAACAGCGCAGGCTCCTTACGCTCCGGGTCAAACAGCGTCAGCGCGGTCCGCCCCAGCAGCTGCCAGCCGCCAGGCGTCGCCAGCGGATAGATGCCGGTTTGCGCGCCGCCAATGCCCACCGATCCGGCCGGGACCCGCACGCGCGGTTCGGCGCGACGCGGGGTCGCCAGCGCCGGCGGCAGCCCGCCCAGGTAGGGGAATCCCGGCTGAAAACCAATAAACCAGACCAGGTATTCCACCGAGGCATGCAGCTCCACAACCTGTTTTTCACTCAGGCCGCTGTGCTGCGCCACCACCCCGAGATCCGGCCCGGCCTCGCCGCCGTACACGACCGGGATGGTTAATGACCTCGACTCCGGCTCCAGCGCAAGACTCTCCTCCCACCAGCGCTGCAGACGGTCTATCGCCTCCCACGCCATCTCCTGTGGGCGGCGGAGCACCACGGTGATATTGTTCATGCCGGGAATGGCGTCAACCACCTCTTCATGGTGAGACAGACGCTGGGCCAATCCCCAGATCCGTTGCTGGCTCTCGAGCGTGACCGGCGGCTCCAGCTCCAGCACGACGGCCGTTTCTCCTAACAGATAACAACGCGCTCGCTGCACTTTTCTCTCTCCCGTCAGGCAGGGTTAGGAATATCAATAAAGGTGACATCCAGGTCGGTCGTTTCCGTCAGCCATTCACTGAGGGCGCGAATGCCGCCCCGCTCGGTGGCGTGGTGGCCGGCGGCATAAAAATGCAGCCCCTGTTCGCGGGCAGAGTGAATAGTTTGTTCCGACACCTCGCCGGTAATAAACGCATCCACCCCAAAGCGCGCCGCGGCGTCGATAAAGCTCTGGCCGCCGCCGGTACACCAGGCGACGCGGCTGACGGTGTCCGGCCCGGTATCGCCACACCATAACGGCTTGCGCCCCAGCCGCGCTTCGATCCACGAGGCCAGTTCGAGGCCGGAAACCGGCATCGACAGTTCGCCCCACGGCACCAGCGGTTCGATTTCACCCAGCACGTTAATCCCCAGCAGATGCGCCAGTTGCGCGTTGTTGCCCAGCTCCGGGTGGGCATCCAGCGGCAGGTGCCAGCCGTAGAGATTGATATCGTTGGCCAGCAGAGTCTTCAGGCGGCGGCGCTTCATGCCGCGGATCACTGGCGACTCGTTTTTCCAGAAATAGCCATGATGGACGATCACCGCATCCGCCTGCAGCCGAACGGCTTCATCCAGCAGCGCCTGGCTGGCCGTCACCCCGGTGACGATCGTTTGCACCGTATCACGTCCTTCCACCTGCAGACCGTTAGGGGCGAAATCACTGATGGCCGCACTATTGAGCTTGTCGTTTATCAGTTGTTCCAGTTCGCTATTTTTCATCGCCACTCCAGCAGATAATCAGGGTATACAAAGGCATAACATAACCAGATCCATTCGGGCCGTCGATAGTCCACAACCGGCACCGACCATGACTTTTTTGTTAATCCCGCATTTTGTCTACCCACCCCATCGCGCATTCGTGTATATTTATGCATTAATAAAGCATATTAAATAAACAGAAAGCCCCTCAAGCCATGAATATGACTAATAAAGCGCTATTCATGCAGAACGATCGACTTTCGCTTTACGCCAGGAAACCACACTTCTCATGAAGACAACATCATCGCAACCGCGGGCGATTTACTACGTCGTGGCGCTGCAAATCTGGGAATATTTTAGCTTCTACGGCATGCGCGCCCTGCTGATCCTCTATCTCACTAATCAGCTCAAATATGACGATAACCACGCCTATGCCCTGTTCAGCGCCTACTGTTCGCTGGTCTATGTCACGCCGATCCTCGGCGGCTATCTGGCCGATAAGCTGTTAGGCAACCGGATGGCGGTCATGCTCGGCGCGCTGCTGATGGCCATTGGCCATCTGGTGCTCGGAGCCAGCGAAACCGCCCCAGTCTTCCTCTACCTGTCGCTGGCGATCATCGTCTGCGGCTACGGGTTGTTTAAATCCAACGTCAGCTGTCTGCTGGGCGAACTCTACGAACCTGCCGATCCGCGTCGCGACGGCGGCTTCTCGCTGATGTATGCCGCGGGCAATATCGGCTCGATTATCGCGCCGATCGCCTGCGGCTACGTACAGGAGGAGTATAGCTGGGCGATGGGCTTTGCCCTGGCGGCCATCGGCATGGTGGCGGGACTGGTGATTTTTCTCTGCGGCAACCGTCACTTCCAGCATACTGCCGGCGTCAACCGCCAGGCGCTGTGCGCGCGCCGCTTCCTGCTGCCGAACTGGGGCTGGCTGCTGGTGCTGCTGGTTACCGCCCCGCTGCTGATCGCCGTGCTGTTCTGGCAGGAGTGGTCGGTGTATGCCCTGATCGTGGCCACCGTTATCGGCCTGGCGGTGCTGGCGCGGATCTATCTGCGCGCTGAAACCGATAAACAGCGTAAGGATCTGCGCCTGATCGTCGTCCTCACCGCGTTTAGCCTGCTGTTCTGGGCCTTCGCCCAGCAGGGCGGGAGCTCCATCAGCCTGTATATTGACCGCTTCGTTAATCGCCATATCATGAGCTACGAAGTCCCTACCGCCATGTTCCAGTCGGTCAACGCCTTCGCGGTGATGCTCTGCGGGATGGTGCTGGCGTGGCTGGTGAAAGAGAGCGTCGGTGGCAATCGCACCGTGCGCATCTGGGGGAAATTTGCCCTCGGTCTGGGCCTGATGAGCGCCGGGTTCTGCATCCTGACCCTCAGCGCCCGCTGGTCCGCGGCCTATGGCCAGTCGTCCATGCCGCTGATGGTGCTGGGGCTGGCGGTGATGGGTTTTGCCGAACTGTTTATCGACCCGGTCGCCATGTCGCAAATCACCCGTATTGAGATCCCGGGGGTCACCGGGGTGCTGACCGGTATCTATATGCTGCTCTCCGGGGCCATCGCCAACTATCTGGCCGGCGTCATCGCCGACCAGACCTCGCAGGCGTCCTTCGACGCCGCCGGGGCAGTGAACTACTCCATTGACGCCTACATCAAGGTCTTCAGCCAGATCACCTGGGGCGCGCTGGCCTGTGTCGGCGTGGTGCTGGTCATCTGGCTGTATCACTCGCTGAAGGTCAGGACCGGCCGTCTGGCGGTGGAGTAATTCCTTTTCTGGCGGCCTCCCAGGCCGCCAGCGTCTCCTGCCGCGCCTGTTTGTGATCGACTATCGGGCGCGGATAATCCAGTTTGATCCCCTGTTTATCCGCCCACGCCCACGGCTGATGCAGCGCCTTCTCCGGCACCTTTGCCAGCTCAGGCAGCCAGCGACGCATAAACACCCCCTGCTTATCAAACTTCTCGCCCTGGGTGGTGGGGTTAAATATGCGGAAATAGGGCGCGGCGTCGGTGCCTGTCGAGGCCGCCCACTGCCAGCCGCCGTTGTTCGCCGCCAGGTCGCCATCAATCAGTTGACTCATGAAGTAGCGCTCCCCTGCCCGCCAGTCGAGGCGCAGATCTTTCGTCAGGAAGCTGGCGACAATCATGCGCAACCGGTTATGCATCCAGCCGGTGGCGTTAAGCTGGCGCATCGCGGCATCGACTATCGGAAAGCCGGTCTCCCCGCGCTGCCAGGCCTGCAGGGCGGCGTCATCTTCATGCCAGGCGACCTTATCAGTCCATGCGATAAACGGGCGTCCTTTACAGAGTTTCGGATAGTAGACCATCAGATGGCGGTAAAACTCGCGCCAGATCAGCTCATTAAGCCAGGTGGCGCCTGCCCCGCCGTCCAGCGCGGCGGGGTGTTCCGTCAGCAGACGATGCAGGCACTGGCGCGGTGACAACACCCCGGTGGCCAGGCAGGGCGACAGGCGACTGGTCCCTTCCACGGCGGGGAAGTCACGCTGCCCCTCATACTCCGCCGCCGGTTGCTGACAAAACGCGCGCAGCCGCGCCAGCGCCGTTTTTTCATCCGCGGCAAACAGCAGCCCATCGAACGGCGTTTGCGGGTAGTTGAGCTCAGGCAGCGGCGGCGCCTGGCGGGCAGGCGCCTGGCGCGGCTTCGGCGCCGCCACGCACGCCGGGAGCCCGTCCCGCAGACGGCGAATAAACGCATTCTTAAACGGCGTGAAAACTTTATACATTTCGCCGCTGCCGGTCATGACGCTGCCGGGCGGCAACAGGACGCTGTCGTCAAAGCCCTGGCAAATGACATCGCGCAAGGTGTTCTCAACGGCGGCATCGCGCTGACGTTCATTGAATTCGTACTGATAGTTGTAGAACAGGTGACTGACCTGGTGCTGCTGGCAGAAATGGGCCAGCCGTTCGACGCTGGCGGTAAAATCATCCGCCTCTTCGACCCACAGCGGTATGCCCCGTTCCGCCAGCGCGGTGTGCAGACTGTGCAAATGGCTGACGATAAACGCGGCCTGCCGCGGCGCCAGGTGATGCTCACGCCACTGCCCCGGGGTGGCGATATACAGCGCCAGCACCTGCGCCTGCGGATCCCGGCAGGCGGCGGCCAGCGCCAGGTTATCGTGAATGCGTAAATCCGTGCGTAACCAGACCAGATGGGTGGCCATATAACTCCTCGATATCCGTCAGCAAAACTCATCTCATGATATAAGCCGGAAAAAATAGCGCGCTCCGGCAAAATAAGCACCTGCCAATTCCACTGCGGTGCATGAAAACGAGTGTAGACAAGCGACGAAAAAAAACCGCCGGGGGCAACCGGCGGTTTTCTTGTCTTCGTCGCAGCAGGACGGATTAATAGAAATCGTGAGCGGCTTTTTCCGCCTGCGCCATCCACACCGGCTGCTCGCTGGTTTTCGACCACACCCGGTGCAGCCAGCTGTAATAGCGGGCGCGATCTTTCCAGAACAGCATCACCGGCAGCGCCGCGACGCCAGCCACGACGGCGAAAGCACGACGCAGTAAAATAATATGAGCAGGATAAGCTTTGTACAACGCCATCATTTCTCTCCCCTTTGTCAGGCCGGCAAGCAGCGCCGGTAAAATTAATCATGTTTGTCTGAGCAAAATAATACCGCTCTGGTTGTAATTTTACTACTCATCCGACCACTAAAAAGCACGTATTTATACTTAATTTACATTCACCACGTAAATTAGTTACAAAAAAGTTAAATTAATACTAACCATCAGTTAAATTGTGCCTTTGTCATTTTTATACTTTTTTTACACCGCGCCCGCCGATTTTTGCGAAATCTTTGCGCCGTAATTTCTATTCTCCCGGTAAATCAAAAAAGACACCCGGAGGTGGATTGTGACTGCAGGCGTACTCACTGGCGTTGGGCTGGTGTTCCTGTTACTGGCTTATCTGGTTTATGCCTTGATACACGCGGAGGCATTCTGATGGCTGCCCAGGGATTTTTATTATTAGCCAGCTACCTGCTGGTGTTGCTGGTGCTGGCGCGCCCGCTGGGGACGTGTCTGGCGAGGATGGTGAACGATATCCCGCTTCCCGGCCTGGCCGGCGTCGAGCGCGTCCTGTGGCGCGTGGCCGGGATCCGCGCCGAGGAGATGGGCTGGCTGCAGTATTTGCTGGCGATCCTGCTGTTTAACGCCCTCGGCGGCCTGGCCCTGTTTGCCCTGCTGATGCTCCAGGGCGTGTTGCCGTTTAACCCGCAGCATCTGCCGGGATTGTCATGGGATCTGGCGCTCAACACGGCGGTCAGCTTTGTCAGCAATACCAACTGGCAGGCTTACGCCGGCGAAAGCACCATGAGCTATCTCAGCCAGATGGTCGGCCTGACGGTGCAGAATTTCCTCTCTGCCGCCACCGGGATCGCCGTGGTATTCGCCCTGACCCGCGCCTTCGCCCGGCAGAAAATGTCCGCCCTTGGCAATGCCTGGGTCGACCTGACGCGCATTACCCTGTGGCTGCTGCTGCCGCTCTCCCTGCTGGTGGCCCTGTTCTTTATTCAGCAGGGTGTGCCGCAGAATCTGCTGGCCTACCAGCCCTTTACCACCCTAGAAGGGGCGCACCAGCTGTTGCCGATGGGGCCTGTCGCCTCGCAGGAAGCGATTAAGCTGCTGGGCACCAACGGCGGCGGTTTCTTTAACGCCAACTCCGCTCACCCGTTTGAAAACCCGACCGCGCTGACCAATCTCGTGCAGATGCTGGCAATCTTCCTGATCCCGGCAGCACTGTGCTTCGCCTTCGGCGAGGTGGTGAGCGATCGACGTCAGGGACGCGCCATCCTGTGGGCAATGACGTTGATCTTTATCCTCTGCGTCGCCGTGGTGATGTGGGCGGAAACTCGCGGCAACCCCCACCTGCTGACGCTGGGCGCTGACAGTAGCCTGAATATGGAAGGTAAAGAGAGTCGCTTCGGTATTCTCGCCAGCAGTCTGTTCGCAGTGATCACCACTGCCGCCTCCTGCGGCGCGGTCAATGCCATGCATGACTCCTTCACCGCGCTGGGCGGCATGGTGCCGATGTGGCTGATGCAGATTGGCGAAGTGGTGTTCGGCGGCGTCGGTTCGGGCCTGTACGGCATGCTGCTGTTCGTTATGCTGGCGGTATTTATCGCCGGGCTGATGGTCGGCCGCACTCCGGAGTATCTCGGGAAGAAAATCGATGTCCGGGAAATGAAAATGATCGCCCTCGCCATTCTGGTCACCCCGACGCTGGTGCTGCTTGGCACGGCGCTGGCGATGATGACCGACGCCGGCCGCGCCGGGATGTTCAACCCTGGACCGCACGGCTTTAGCGAAGTGCTGTACGCCGTCACCTCGGCGGCTAATAACAACGGCAGCGCCTTCGCTGGCCTGGGTGCGGCGACGCCGTTCTGGAACCTGCTGCTGGCGTTCTGCATGCTGGTCGGCCGCTTCGCCGTCATCATTCCGGTGATGGCCATCGCCGGCTCGCTGGTGGCGAAGAAAATTCAACCGGCCAGCCCCGGTACCCTCGCCACCCACGACGCCCTGTTTATCGGTTTACTGATCGGCACCGTGCTGCTGGTGGGCGCCCTGACCTTTATTCCTGCGCTGGCGCTTGGCCCGCTGGCTGAACACTTTTCCTTACTTTGAGCGATGCGGAGCACCCTGTTATGAGTCGCAAACAATTAGCCCTGCTGGAGCCGACGCTGGTGCGCCAGGCGCTGCTGGATGCCGTGAAAAAACTCAGCCCGATGGTGCAATGGCGCAATCCGGTGATGTTTATCGTCTGGGTGGGCAGCCTGTTAACTACCCTGCTGGCGATCGCCATGGCTGGCGGCGCCCTGACCGGTAGCTCCACCTTTACCGCCGCCGTCAGCATCTGGCTGTGGTTTACCGTGCTGTTCGCTAACTTTGCCGAAGCGATGGCGGAAGGCCGCAGCAAAGCCCAGGCCAACAGCCTGAAAGGGGTGAAAAAAACGGCCTTCGCCCGCAAACTGCGCGCCCCGCAGCATGACGCGACGGTCGACCACGTGCCAGCGGAAGACCTGCGCAAAGGCGACGTGGTGCTGGTGGAAGCCGGGGATATTATCCCCTGCGATGGCGAAGTCATCGAAGGCGGCGCCTCGGTGGACGAAAGCGCCATTACCGGCGAGTCTGCCCCGGTGATCCGTGAATCCGGTGGCGATTTTGCCTCGGTGACCGGCGGGACACGCATTCTCTCCGACTGGCTGGTGATCCGCTGCAGCGTGAACCCGGGAGAAACCTTCCTCGACCGGATGATCGCCATGGTGGAAGGCGCCCAGCGCCGTAAAACGCCGAACGAGATCGCCCTGACGATCCTGCTGATCGCCCTGACGCTGGTGTTCCTGCTGGCCACCGCCACCATCTGGCCCTTCTCGGCGTGGAGCGGCAATGCGGTCAGCGTTACCGTGCTGGTCGCCCTGCTGGTGTGCCTGATCCCGACCACCATCGGCGGGCTGCTGTCGGCCATCGGCGTCGCCGGGATGAGTCGTATGCTCGGCGCCAACGTCATCGCCACCAGTGGCCGCGCGGTGGAGGCCGCTGGCGACGTCGATGTCCTGCTGCTGGATAAAACCGGGACCATTACCCTTGGCAACCGTCAGGCTTCCGCCTTCCTGCCGGCGCGCGGCGTGGAAGAGCGAACCCTCGCCGACGCCGCCCAGCTCTCCTCGCTGGCGGATGAAACCCCTGAGGGGCGCAGCATCGTGGTGCTGGCGAAACAGCGCTTTAACCTGCGCGAACGCGATCTGCAGTCGCTGCACGCCACCTTTGTCCCCTTTACCGCGCAAACGCGGATGAGCGGCATCAATATTGATCAACGCATGATCCGCAAAGGGTCGGTGGACGCCATTCGCCGCCACGTGGAGGCCAACGGCGGCCACTTCCCTGCCGATGTCGATAAGCAGGTGGAAGAGGTCGCCCGCCAGGGGGCCACACCGCTGGTGGTCGCCGAAGGGGAAAAGGTGCTGGGGATTATTTCGCTCAAAGATATCGTTAAAGGCGGTATCAAAGAACGTTTCGCCCAGCTGCGCAAAATGGGCATTAAAACGGTGATGATCACCGGCGATAACCGCCTGACCGCCGCGGCGATCGCCGCCGAGGCCGGGGTCGATGATTTCCTCGCCGAAGCGACGCCGGAAGCCAAGCTGGCGTTGATCCGCCAGTATCAGTCGGAAGGTCGGCTGGTGGCGATGACCGGCGACGGCACCAACGATGCGCCCGCGCTGGCTCAGGCCGACGTGGCGGTGGCCATGAACTCCGGCACCCAGGCGGCGAAGGAAGCAGGCAACATGGTCGACCTGGATTCCAACCCCACCAAGCTGATTGAGGTGGTCCATATCGGCAAACAGATGTTAATGACGCGCGGCTCGCTGACTACCTTCAGTATTGCCAACGACGTGGCGAAATATTTCGCCATTATTCCGGCGGCATTTGCCGCGGTCTATCCCCAGCTGGCCATGCTGAACGTGATGGGCCTGCATTCACCGTCGTCAGCGATCCTCAGCGCCGTTATCTTTAACGCGCTGATCATCGTCTTCCTGATCCCGCTGGCCCTGAAAGGCGTGAGCTATCGCCCACTCTCCGCCTCGGCGATGCTGCGCCGCAACCTGTGGATCTACGGCCTCGGCGGTCTGCTGGTGCCCTTTATCGGTATTAAAGCCATCGACCTGCTGCTGACCCTGAGCGGTCTGGTGTGAGGAAAAAACTATGTCATTGATTCGTCCAGCACTTGTGCTATTTATTCTGTTAACGCTGCTCACCGGCGGCGTCTATCCTCTGCTGACCACCAGCCTGGGACAATGGTGGTTTAACTCACAGGCCAACGGCTCGCTGATCCGCCTGAACGATGAGGTGCGCGGCTCCGGACTGATTGGCCAGAACTTTACTGCCGCAGGCTATTTCCAGGGCCGCCCGTCGGCCACCGCTGAGACGGCGGATAATCCCATGGCGTCAGGCGGCAGCAACCTTGCCGCCAGCAACCCGGCGCTGGATAAAGCGGTGAGCGAGCGCGTACAGGCGCTGCGCGCCGCGAACCCGGACGCCGACCCGCGGGTACCGGTCGAGCTGGTCACCACCTCGGCGAGCGGTCTCGATAACAACCTGACCCCAGCCGCCGCGCTGTGGCAGGTCCCCCGGGTGGCTAAAGCGCGCCAGCTGAGCGTTGAGCAGGTTAGCCAACTGGTGAACCAGGCCACACAAACCCCGCTGCTGAGCTTCCTTGGTCAGCCGGTGGTCAATATACTGCAACTCAATATGGCGCTGGATGCCCTGAAGGATAAGTAAATGAGTGACGAGCCGCTGCGCCCGGACCCTGACCGCCTGCTGCAGCACACCGCCGCCCCGCATCGCGGCAAACTGAAAGTGTTCTTCGGTGCCTGCGCCGGGGTGGGGAAAACCTGGGCGATGCTGGCGGAAGCGCAGCGGCTGCGCGCCCAGGGGCTGGATATTCTGATTGGCGTGGCGGAGACCCACGGCCGAAAAGAGACCGCTGCGATGCTGGAGGGCCTGAGCACCCTGCCGCCGCGGCGGCTCGCTCATCGCGGGCGGTACGTGTATGAGTTCGATCTTGACGCCGCCCTCGCCCGCCGTCCGGCGCTGATTCTGGTGGATGAGCTGGCGCACAGCAATGCGCCCGGCTCCCGCCATCCGAAGCGCTGGCAGGATGTGGATGAACTGCTGGAGGCCGGAATTGATGTCTTTACCACCGTCAACGTCCAGCATCTGGAAAGCCTGAACGACGTCGTCAGCGGGATCACCGGCGTGCAGGTGCGGGAGACCGTTCCCGACCCCTTCTTTGACGCCGCGGACGACGTGGTGCTGGTGGACCTCCCCCCTGACGATCTGCGCCAGCGGCTCAATGAGGGCAAAGTCTATATCGGCGGCCAGGCCGAGCGCGCCATCGAAAACTTTTTCCGCAAGGGAAACCTGATTGCGCTGCGCGAGCTGGCTCTGCGCCGCACCGCCGACCGCGTCGATGAACAGATGCGTGCCTGGCGCGACCGCCAGGGCCAGGAGAAAGTCTGGCACACCCGCGATGCGATCCTGCTCTGTATAGGGCACAACACCGGCAGCGAAAAGCTGGTGCGCGCCGCCGCCCGGCTCGCCGCCCGCCTGGGCAGCGTCTGGCATGCAGTGTATGTCGAGACCCCTTCCCTGCACCGCCTGCCGGAAGCCCGGCGGCGGGCTATTCTCGCCGCGCTGCGTCTGGCCCAGGAGCTGGGCGCCGAAACCGCGACCCTCTCCGACCCGTCGGAAGAGAAAGCGGTCCTCCATCACGCCCGCGAGCATAACCTCGGCAAAATCGTCATCGGCCGCCAGCGCAAACGCCGCTGGTGGGATCGCAGCGGCTTCGCCGACCGTCTGGCTCGCCATGCGCCGGACCTCGATCTGGTGGTGATCGCCCTCGATGAAAAACCGTCCCCTCTCCCTGCGCGGGCCAACGACAGCCGTACGGCGCTGGAAAAGTGGCGCCTGCAGCTGCAGGGCTGCGCGGTGGCGGTGGCGCTATGCGCCATCATCACCCTGGTGGCCATGCAGTGGTTGATGGCCTTCGAAGCCGCCAACCTGGTGATGCTCTATCTGCTGGGGGTGGTGATCATCGCCCTGGTCTATGGCCGCTGGCCGTCGGTGCTGGCGACGGTGATCAACGTTATCAGCTTCGATCTGTTTTTTGTCGCCCCGCGCGGGACGCTGGCGGTGTCAGATGTCCAGTATCTGCTCACCTTCGGCGTGATGCTCACTGTGGGCCTGCTTATCGGTAACCTCACCGCTGGCGTACGCTACCAGGCGCGGGTGGCGCGCTACCGTGAACGCCGTACCCGCCACCTGTATGAGATGTCTAAAGCACTGGCGGTGGGTCGTAGCCAGCAGGATATCGCCACCACCAGCGAGCGCTTCATCGCCTCCACCTTTCAGGCCCGCAGCCAGTTGCTGCTGCCGGACGCCCAGGGAAAACTGCTGCCCTTAACCCACCAGCCAGGGCTGACCCCATGGGATGACGCCATCGCCCGCTGGAGCTTTGATAAGGGGCAGCCTGCCGGCGCTGGCACCGATACCCTGCCCGGCGTGCCGTACCAAATTTTACCGCTGAAGAGCGCCGCCCGCACCTGGGGGCTATTGGTGGTGGAGCCGGAGAATCTGCGCCAGCTGATGATCCCGGAGCAGCAGCGGTTGCTGGAGACCTTTACCCTGCTGGTGGCCAGCGCCCTGGAGCGCCTCACCCTGACCGCCAGCGAAGAGCAGGCCCGGCTGACCAGCGAGCGGGAAAGCCTGCGTAACTCGCTGCTCGCCGCCCTGTCGCACGATCTGCGTACTCCGCTGACCGTGCTGTTTGGCCAGGCGGAAATTCTGACCCTCGATCTGGCCAGCGAAGGTTCAAAGCATGCTCCGCAGGCCAATGAAATTCGCCAGCATGTGCTCAACACCACCCGTCTGGTGAACAATCTGCTGGATATGGCGCGGATCCAGTCCGGCGGCTTTAATCTGCATAAGGAGTGGCTGACGCTGGAGGAAGTGGTCGGCAGCGCGCTGCGCATGCTCGAACCGAGCCTCGGCGGCCAGCACATTCAGTTGGATCTCCCCGATCCCCTCCAGCTGGTGCATGTCGACGGGCCGCTGTTCGAGCGGGTGCTGATCAACCTGCTGGAAAATGCCCATAAGTATGCCGGCGCCCGGGCGAACATCGGCATCCGCGCCGAGGCGGACGCCCGGCAGCTGTCGCTGGAGGTATGGGATAACGGTCCGGGGATCCCGGCGGGCCAGGAACAGGCTATCTTTGATAAATTCGCCCGCGGCAACAAAGAGTCGGCGATCCCTGGCGTCGGGCTGGGCCTTGCCATCTGTCAGGCCATCGTCGACGTTCACGGCGGGACCATCTCCGCCAGCAACCGGCCCGAGGGCGGTGCCTCATTCCGTGTTACACTGCCGGGAGAAACGCCCCCTGAACTGGAAGAGCTACCTGAGGAATTGTGATTAACGTTCTGATTATCGAAGACGAACACGCTATCCGACGCTTTCTGCGCACCGCGCTGGAAGCCGACGGCATGCGCGTATTTGAAGCGGAAACCCTGCAGCGTGGGCTGATTGAAGCCGCTACCCGTAAGCCCGACCTCGCGATCCTCGATCTGGGCCTGCCGGATGGTGACGGCATTGATTTTATTCGCGACCTGCGTCAGTGGAGCCAGATGCCGATTATCGTCCTGTCAGCGCGTAGCGAAGAGCATGACAAAATTGCCGCCCTGGATGCCGGCGCCGATGACTACTTAAGTAAACCCTTTGGCATCGGCGAGCTACAGGCTCGCCTGCGCGTCGCGCTGCGTCGCCACGGCGCGGCGCAGGCCGATGAGCCAGTGGTGCGCTTCGCTGACCTGGAGGTCAATATCCCCGCCCGCCGCATCCTGCGCGGCAGCGAAGAGATCCACCTGACGCCCATCGAGTTTCGCCTGCTGGCGGCGCTGTTGAATAATCCCGGCAAAGTGCTTACCCAGCGCCAGTTGCTGAATCAGGTGTGGGGGCCTAACGCCGTGGAGCACAGCCACTATCTGCGGATCTATATGGGTCATTTGCGACAAAAGCTGGAGGCCGATCCGGCACGGCCGCAGCATTTGCTGACTGAAACCGGCATTGGCTATCGCTTTATGCCCTGAGCCCCGCCTCTGCAGTACCAGAGGCTGGCGATTTTCAGCCCTTCAGAGAGCAGCAGAAAACCGGCCAGGATCGCTACATGCATGACGCCGGCAGCCTGAATCAGCCACAGACCCAGCGACAGCGAAGGCTGCATAAACACCAGTCTGAGCGGCGCCTGCCCCCAGGCCAGCCACAGCGCATAGCGGCTCTGACGGAAAAAAAGGATCATCGACAGTGGGATGCTGATAATCAGCAGAACATTCAGCGGATACAGCCAGACCGCCCCAGAGCCGTAAGTATGCAGCAGCTGGAGATAAGCCAGCAGGTCGTCGTAAAAAGGGAGGCGGCGGTGGGCAATATTCCACCATAAGAATTGCAGGACGAAAAAGAGATCCATCCACGCCCAGAATAAAAACAGGGACTTCCGTTGTATTTTCATCGCTATCCTTGCGAAAAAAATCAGGCCCACAAGGGGCCTGATGTTTGGCTGCGGTTACGCGTTCTTCAGCACTTCGCTGACAATCTCTACCGCTTCTTTTTCAATCAGCTTGCGATGCTCTTCGCCGAGGAAGCTTTCGCAGTAGATCTTGTAGGCGTCTTCGGTGCCTGACGGACGCGCCGCGAACCAGCCGTTGTCGGTCATCACCTTCAGGCCGCCAATCGCCGCCCCGTTGCCCGGCGCCGCGGTCAGACGAGCAGTGATCGGATCGCCCGCCAGGGTGTCAGCGCTGACCATTTCCGGAGAGAGCTTGGACAGCGCCGCTTTCTGCGCGGAAGTTGCGGAAGCCTGCAGGCGGTTGTAGCTCGGCGCACCGAAGCGTTCGGCCAGTTCGTTATAATGCTCCTGCGGGTTTTTCCCGGTCACCGCGGTGATTTCCGCCGCCAGCAGGCACATGATGATGCCGTCTTTATCGGTGGACCATGGCGTGCCGTCAAAGCGCAGGAAGGAGGCCCCGGCGCTCTCTTCGCCGCCGAAGCCGAAGCTGCCGTCGAACAGGCCGTCGACAAACCATTTAAAGCCCACCGGCACTTCCACCAGCTTGCGGCCCAGATCGTTCACCACGCGGTCAATCATCGCGGAGGAGACCAGCGTTTTACCCACCGCCACCTCTTTGCCCCACTGCGGACGATGCTGGAACAGGTAGTTGATCGCTACCGCCAGGTAGTGGTTCGGGTTCATCAACCCGGCTGGGGTGACAATCCCGTGGCGGTCGTAATCCGGATCGTTAGCAAACGCCAGATCGAACTTATCGCGCAGCGCCAGCAGGCCCGCCATCGCACACTCTGAGGAGCAGTCCATACGGATGGCGCCGTCTTTATCGAGGTGCATAAAGCGGAAGGTCTGGTCAACCTGATCGTTCACAATGGTCAGATTGAGCTTGTAGTGTTCGCCAATACGTTTCCAGTATTCGATACCGGACCCGCCCAGCGGATCGACGCCCAGCGTCAGGCCCGCTTTCTGGATCGCCGCCATGTCGACGATGTCCGCCAGCCCTTCAATGAACGGCTGCACCAGATCCTGTTCTTTAACGTGACCAGAAGCCAGCGCCGCGTCCAGAGAAATGCGTTTCACGCCCTGCAGGCCGGCGGCCAGCAGTTCGTTGGCGCGGTTCTCCACCACTTTGGTGACGTTGGTATCAGCCGGGCCGCCGTTTGGCGGGTTGTACTTGATACCACCATCTTCCGGCGGGTTGTGTGACGGGGTGATCACAATGCCGTCTGCCAGCGGACCGCCTTTTTTGTTATGCACCAGAATCGCATTGGAGACCGCCGGCGTCGGAGTGAAGCCGTTGTTTTCCTGCACGATCACGTCAACGCCGTTGGCGGTTAACACTTCCAGCACCGAAATAAACGCCGGCTCGGAAAGGGCGTGGGTATCTTTGCCGACATAGCACGGACCGGTGATCCCGTTCTTCGCACGATCTTCCGCAATGGCCTGGGCGATGGCCAGGATATGCGGTTCGTTGAAGTTGTGGCGCGCCGCGCTACCGCGATGGCCAGAGGTGCCGAATTTTACCGCATGCTCCGCATTACCGACTTCAGGCTTCAGCACGTAGTACTGAGCAGTCAGTTGGGCGACGTTAATCAAATCACTCTGTTGCGCAGGCTGCCCCGCACGTTTATCGATTGCCATTGCCTGATCCTTCTGGTGCAAATGTTAAAAAGCTAGATCGTGCCGCAAACCTTTTCAATCAGCTCCGCAGGGAACTGCATCGACTGCATGATGTGCTCAATCATGCTGCATTTACGGCCGGTATTGGTATTAGTGATAACCCACCACGGTGTACCAGGAACCTGTTTTGGTTTGGTCTGATTACCGCTTTTCAGCAGCGTACGCGCATCTTCTGCAAAGTAGACGCGCGTGCGGCCATGCAGAGACTCAGTCGCCTCGGCAAATGCTTTATTGTCCAGAGAATAGAGGGTCGTCAACACCAGCATGAAACGGTTCACCGCACGCTTCTGCTCGGCGTATTCATCAGATAACAACAGCTCGCGCATGGCGCGGACTTTATCTTTCGCCGGGTTAGCGGGTTTCACCTCCACGGCAGGCGCTGGCGCCAGTGCCGGCGCGGCTTTGCTGACCGGTGTAGCCGGTTGGGAAACGGCGGAAAATTTCAGCATGCGCCGTAAAATGTCGGATGCGCTCTCGCCGATATGCAGAGTGTGGCTGGCAATATAGCGATAGAGTTCATCATCAACTTCAATTGTTTTCATCTTAATCCAGTGCGATATCTTTTCTGAATACAAATCGTTGGGATTATAAGTACAAATCCCAACCGCGGATAGCGTCAAACCAGGATGGCGGTAAAACTCAGAAAACTTCTGGGTCTTGCAGCCGGATGGCAGAATGTCCAACATAATACCCTAACCCGACGGAGCGAAAAAAAGAACTTTGCCATGAAATTAAATAGCCGAGCGCAATCTGCACAGAATCCGCACAACCACTCCCCGATCGTGCTGGTCCACGGTCTGTTTGGCAGCCTGGACAACCTGGGCATCCTCGCCCGCGACCTGATCGCCGACCACGATATTGTGCAGGTCGATATGCGCAACCACGGTTTGTCGCCGCGATCGCCAGAGATGACCTACCCCGCCATGGCGCAGGATCTGCTTGATACGCTCGACGCGCACCAGATCGAGCGCGCCACCTTTATCGGCCATTCGATGGGCGGGAAAGCGGTGATGGCGTTGACCGCCCTGGCGCCGGAACGCATCAGCGGACTGGTGGCGATCGATATCGCGCCGGTGGATTATCATGTGCGCCGCCATGATGAGATCTTCGCCGCTATCCGCGCCGTCAGCGAATCCTCCGCCAGCAGCCGCCAGCAGGCGGCGCAGGTGATGCGTGAGCATCTGCGGGAAGAGGGCGTGATTCAGTTCCTGCTGAAATCTTTTGTCGACGGCGAATGGCGCTTTAACGTGCCGGTGCTGTGGGACCAGTACCCGCATATCGTCGGCTGGGAAACCATTCCGGCCTGGCCGCACCCGACGCAGTTTATTCCCGGCGGCAACTCGCCCTATGTGACCGACGCCTACCGCGACGCGCTGCTGGCGCAGTTCCCGCAGGCCCGGGCGCACGTCATCGCCGGCGCCGGACACTGGGTGCATGCCGAGAAACCCGAGGCGGTGTTACGCGCCATCCGCCGCTATCTGACGAGCATCGCCGCCTGATTGGCTAAAATATGCCCGACCGCGCCGCAGAATGCCCGCGGTCGTTGGCGCAGCCGTTCGCCTGATGTATGATGGCGCGCTATCTGCGCCGGCTAGAGCCCGGCAGCTTGTTTCCCCGAAGTCACTCAGAATCATGGCAAAAGAACAAACGGACCGTACGACATTAGATTTGTTCGCAAACGAGCGTCGCCCGGGAAGACCGAAAACCAATCCGCTGTCGCGCGATGAACAACTGCGCATCAACAAACGTAACCAGCTGAAACGCGATAAGGTTCGCGGGCTGAAGCGCGTCGAGTTAAAACTCAACGCCGACGCGGTCGATGCGCTCAATGAACTGGCGGAAGCGCGTAATATGAGCCGCAGCGATCTCATTGAAGAGATGCTGATGACCCAATTGCGCGCCCTGCACAGCCAGGGAAAAGTCTAACTTTCCGCGAAAAATCCGCATTCGTGTAGCAGAGTGTGCAGTCGGGCGTGATTGCTGTTTCCGCGCCCTTGCCTGTTCTGCTATGATTGCCGTTATCTATGGGCATCGCGTCCCTACCACATCATTTAAGTTTCAAGAGGTTATTTTACTCATGGCAATCATCGGCATCTTTTTTGGCAGCGACACCGGCAACACCGAAAATATTGCAAAAATGATTCAAAAGCAGCTTGGTAAAGATGTTGCTGATGTTCACGACATTGCCAAAAGCAGCAAAGAAGACCTGGAAGCCCACGACATTCTGCTGCTCGGTATCCCGACCTGGTACTACGGCGAAGCGCAGTGTGACTGGGACGACTTCTTCCCGACGCTGGAAGAGATCGACTTCAATGGTAAACTGGTGGCGCTGTTCGGCTGTGGCGACCAGGAAGACTACGCAGAATACTTCTGCGACGCGCTGGGCACCATCCGCGACATCATTGAGCCGCGCGGCGCGACCATCGTCGGTCACTGGCCGACAGCCGGGTATCATTTTGAGGCCTCCAAAGGCCTGGCGGATGACGACCACTTCGTCGGCCTCGCCATTGATGAAGACCGCCAGCCGGAGCTGACCAACGAGCGCGTTGAGAAATGGGTGAAGCAGGTTGCCGAAGAGCTGCACCTCGAAGAAATCAAAAACGCCTGATGATTAAGCGGCGCAATCATTGAGTTGCGTCGCATTAATAGACAAAAGCAATCAAACTAATAGCTACAAGTTTTTAACTTTTAATCACATATCTGTACAATGTCCTCTGATTCTACGAGGCACGTGACGCAGTTTGTAGCTGGTGCCTCGTTTTTGACAGCAAACCAGGCCTGATGCTTGCAGTTTTCATTTACCAGTGGCAGTTCTATAATGAGACGCATTACGTCGGGTTAATTTCTGTATGACTTCCGTTGAAGGAAGTAGATCGTTTAGCAACAGGACAGATTCCGCATGACTGACAACAATACCGCATTAAAGAAGGCTGGCCTGAAAGTCACACTTCCTCGACTGAAAATCCTTGAAGTGCTGCAGGAACCGGATAACCATCATGTCAGTGCGGAAGACTTATATAAACGCCTGATCGACATGGGCGAAGAGATCGGTCTGGCGACCGTTTACCGCGTACTCAACCAGTTTGATGATGCCGGTATCGTGACTCGTCATAATTTTGAAGGCGGTAAATCCGTTTTCGAACTGACCCAGCAGCATCACCACGATCACCTGATTTGCCTCGACTGCGGCAAAGTGATCGAATTCAGCGATGACTCGATCGAATTACGCCAGCGTGAAATTGCCTCCCGCCACGGCATCCGCCTGACCAACCACAGTCTGTATCTGTACGGTCATTGTGCGGAAGGTGATTGCCGCGAGGACGAACACGCCCACGACGCGGTGGAAAAATAATTCCCCGCTTCGCTGAGACTGAAAAGCCAACCTGCCGGTTGGCTTTTTTATGGGCGCCTCTGCTGCCCTTACCGCTCTCGTCCCACAGGTGACCTTCCCGCGTCCCCGTTTTGTCCGGAGAGTTGATATGGAACTTCGCCAGCTACGCTATTTTGTGCGCATTGTTGAAACCGGCAGCATGGGGCGCGCCGCGCTTGATCTTAATATCGGCGTCTCGGCGCTCAGCCAGCAGATCGCACGCCTGGAAAACGAACTGGCCATTCGCCTGCTGCAGCGGACCTCCCGCGGGGTCACGCCCACCAGCGCGGGTCTCGCTTTCTACTCGCAGGCACAGCTGGCGCTGCGCCATGCCGATGATGCCATCCTCGCCGCCCGCGAGGCGCGCCTGTCAGGCCACGTTAGCGTCGGCATGGCCCCCAGCACCGCCTCCGTTCTCGGCGTCCCGTTCATCAATGCGATGCGCGAAAGCTATCCCGACGTGCGCCTGCATTTGGTGGAAAGCCTCTCCGGTAATCTGGAGCGGATGATCAACACCCGCCAGCTCGATTTAGCTATCGTTTTCCAGCAGGAAAAGATCCTGCGCTGGAGCGCCAGACCGGTGCTGGAAGAACGCCTGTTCCTGATTGGCACCCATGCGCTGTTGGCCCCCCTGCAGGAGGACCACATCTCCCCTGACCAGCTCACCTCCCTGCCGTTGATTATGCCAAGCCAGGGCCATGGCCTGCGCGGCAGGCTGGAGGCAGTTTGCCAGCAGCATCATCTCAGCGTTGAGGTGGTGGCGGACATTGACGGTCTGGCCCTGCTGATGCAGGCCGTGCGCAGCGGACTGGGGGCCACCCTGCAGCCCGGGGCCGCCATCTCCCACCTCGACCATCAGGCGCTGAGGGTGATCGACGTCGTCAACCCGATACTCAGTCGCCCCAACTTTCTGGTCAGTCTGTCTGATGATGAACTCACTCCGGCAGGCCTTGCGGCTCGAGTGATACTCAGCAAAGTCATGCGCCAGCTGGTGGAGTCTGACCGCTGGCCGGGTGCTACCCTTTACGCTCACTAAACCCCTCTTTAGCATTACACCATAGCGCCTCACCGCTGTTACCACCTACATTCCCATTACAAATTTAACAATTAATTAAATTGTAAGGGAGCCGATAATGGTGGATGTACTGGTGATTGGCGGCGGCAATGCCGCGCTATGCGCCGCCTTAACCGCCCGGGAAGCTGGCGCCTCGGTGCTGCTGCTGGAGGCGGCGCCGCGGGAGTGGCGCGGCGGCAACTCGCAGCACACGCGTAACCTGCGCTGTATGCACGATGCGCCGCAGGACGTGCTGGTCGACAGCTACCCGGAAGAAGAGTACTGGCAGGATCTGCTGCGCGTCACCGAGGGGAATACCAACGAAGCGCTGGCCCGACTGGTGATCCGCACCTCGTCACAATGCCGGGACTGGATGCGCCAGCACGGAGTTAACTTTCAGCCGCCGCTCTCCGGCGCCCTGCACGTAGCCCGCACCAACGCCTTTTTTATGGGCGGCGGCAAAGCGCTGGTCAATGCCTATTACCGCAGCGCGGAGCAGATGGGGGTGCAGATCCGCTACAACACGCCGGTGCAGGCTCTCGAGCTGCGCAACGGCGAATTTGTCGCCGCGCTGGCGGGCGAGGAACGGATTGTTGCGAAAAGCTGCGTCCTCGCCGCCGGCGGATTTGAATCCAACCGCGAATGGCTGCGCGAGGCCTGGGGGCAAAATGACCGCGGTGAATGGCCCGCCGATAACTTTCTCATCCGCGGCACCCGCTTCAACCAGGGAGTGCTGCTCAAGTTTATGATCGACGCCGGGGCCGATATTATCGGCGATCCCTCGCAGTCCCACTGCGTCGCCATTGACGCCCGGGCGCCGCTCTACGATGGCGGGATCTGTACCCGCGTCGACTGCGTGTCGCTGGGGGTAGTGGTCAACCGCGATGCCGACCGTTTTTACGATGAAGGAGAAGATTTCTGGCCCAAACGCTATGCCATCTGGGGCCGGCTGGTCGCCCACCAGCCCGGGCAAATCGGCTACTCGATCATCGACAGCAAAGCCATCGGCCACTTTATGCCGCCCGTCTTTCCCGGCGCTCAGGCCAACACCCTTCCCGAGCTGGCCCGCCAGCTCGGCCTGGACAGCGAACGCTTTACGCAAACCATCGCCGACTATAATGCCGCCTGCGCGCCAGGCCAGTTCGATCATACCCGCCTGGATAACTGCGCCACCGCCGGCCTGACGCCGCCAAAGACCCACTGGGCGCGGCCTATCGATACGCCGCCTTACTACGGCTATGCCTTACGTCCGGGGATCACCTTCACCTACCTCGGGCTCTACGTCGACGACACCGCCGCCGTCCACTTCGCCGGTAAACCCAGCCGCAACCTGTTTGTCGCCGGGGAAATGATGGCTGGCAACGTGCTGGGCAAAGGCTATACCGCCGGCGTCGGGATGTCGATCGGCACCACCTTCGGCCGCATTGCCGGCCAGCAAGCCGCCCGGGCGGCACAGCAGGAGAAACACCATGAAGTCGCTTGAGAAGCTGATCATTGAGGCGCAGATCATCACCGAGCCGGAGGCGGAAGTGGAAAGGATGATGCAGGTATGTAACGCCTGCCGCTACTGCGAAGGGTTTTGCGCCGTATTCCCGGCGATGACCCAGCGCCTGGCCTTTGGCAAAGCAGATATTAACTATCTGGCTAACCTGTGTCATAACTGCGGCGCCTGCCTGCACGCCTGTCAGTACGCGCCGCCGCACGAATTCGCGATTAACGTGCCGAAGGCGATGGCCGAAGTTCGGCTGGAAACTTATCAGCATTACGCCCAGCCCGCCGCCTTTGGCAGCCTGTACCGCCGGGCTGGCGTGACCACCGTACTGGCGCTGGTCGGCGGACTGATTTTCTTTCTGCTGCTGGCGATGGGGCTCAAAGGCTCGCTGCTTCATCCGCCGCTGGCGGGCGATTTCTATCAGATATTCCCGCATAACCTGCTGGCGTGGATGTTTGGCTCGGTCTTCGTGCTGGCCTTTGGCTTGCTGATGACCGGGGTGATCCGCTTCTGGCGCGAGATCTCCCCGGGCCAGCCGCACGCGGTTGATATCGCAAAGGCCTCACAGGATGCGTTGACGCTGAAATATCTCGATGGCGGGCATGGCAAAGGCTGCAACGAAGCCGATGACGCCTTCACGCTGATGCGCCGCCGTTTCCACCACTTCACCTTCTACGGCTTTATGCTCTGCTTCGCCGCCACCGTGGTGGCCACGGGCTATCACTATTTCGCCGACCGGGAAGCTCCCTACCCGTTCTTCAGCGTCCCGGTGCTGCTGGGGACCCTTGGCGGCATCGGCCTGCTGGTGGGGCCGGCTGGCCTGCTGTGGCTAAACCTGCGCCGGTCGCCGTTGCACGGCGATGCACGACAAAAACCGATGGACCGCGGCTTTATCCTGCTACTGCTGCTGACCAGCTTCACCGGCCTGGCGCTGCTGGCGGGACGGGATACCTCATGGATGGGTATTTTGCTCGCTGTTCACCTCGGGGTGGTAATGGCCCTGTTCTTAACCCTTCCCTACGGAAAATTTGCCCACGGATTTTATCGCTGTGCGGCGCTACTCAAGTGGGCAATTGAGAAGCGGCGCGGAAAACAGGCGGCAGTCGCAGGCGACTAACCCGCTCCCTCTTACCTCTATAAAAACAAGATAAAGACAATGGAGAGCACACCCTATGACGCAACAATCCACGCGCGCCGGCACCGTCGGCGCTATCCTCCGCGTGACCAGCGGTAATTTTCTCGAACAGTTCGACTTTTTCCTGTTTGGCTTTTATGCCACCTATATCGCCCGCACCTTCTTTCCGGCGGAGAGCGAGTTCGCAGCGCTGATGCTGACCTTTGCGGTGTTTGGTTCGGGCTTCCTGATGCGCCCCATCGGCGCGGTGGTCCTCGGCGCCTATATCGACAGAATCGGGCGCCGCAAAGGGCTGATGGTCACCCTGGCGATCATGGGCTGCGGGACGCTACTCATCGCCCTGGTACCTGGCTATCAGACCATCGGCGTGCTGGCGCCGATCCTCGTGTTAGTGGGCCGCTTGCTGCAGGGGTTTTCTGCGGGCGTCGAGCTTGGCGGGGTGTCGGTCTATCTGTCGGAAATCGCCACGCCGGGCAATAAAGGCTTCTATACCAGCTGGCAGTCCGCCAGCCAGCAGGTGGCTATCGTCATGGCGGCGTTGATTGGCTATGCGCTGAACGCCACGCTTGAGCATGAGGAGATCGCCGACTGGGGCTGGCGCATCCCTTTCTTCATTGGCTGCCTGATTATTCCGCTGATTTTCGTGCTGCGCCGCTCGCTGCAGGAGACTGAGGAGTTCCTGCAGCGTAAACATCGCCCGGATACTAAAGAGATCCTGACCACTATCGCCAGGAACTGGCGCATTATTACCGCCGGGACGTTGCTGGTGGCGATGACCACCACCACCTTTTATTTTATCACCGTCTATACGCCGACCTACGGCAGAGCGGTGCTGCACCTCAGCGCTCGCGACAGCCTGCTGGTGACCATGCTGGTGGGCATCTCCAACTTTATCTGGTTACCGATTGGCGGGGCGATCTCTGATCGGATCGGTCGTCGTCCGGTGCTGATGGGCATTACCCTGCTGGCGCTGCTCACCACCTGGCCGGTGATGCACTGGCTCACCGCCGCGCCCGATTTCACCCGTATGACGCTGGTCCTGCTGTGGTTCTCGTTCTTCTTTGGCATGTATAACGGCGCGATGGTGGCGGCGCTCACCGAAGTGATGCCGGTGTACGTCCGCACTGTGGGATTCTCTCTGGCCTTTAGTCTCGCTACTGCCATTTTCGGCGGCCTGACGCCGGCTATATCTACCGCCCTGGTCGAGCTCACCGGCGATAAAAGCGCGCCGGGCTGGTGGCTAATGTGCGCCGCGCTGTGCGGGTTCATTGCCACCGCGCTGCTGTTCGTGCGGCTGAGCCGAGGCTATCAGCCGGCGGAGAGTCAGCGCTAAAAAAACAAACGGGCGGAGGTATGCTCCGCCCGTTTGCCGCTAACGTCTGATTTAATGGGTCGTATTATTGCTGCGGATCTCCTTCCAGATCTGGTCGCAGCGCGCTTTCACCGCCTGATCGTTGCCGGTGCGGGTGGCCTGAATACACTGTTGGTAATCCAGGACGCGAACGCTCTCCTGATTGGCAAATTGCTGGTGCTGTTTATCCTCTTTCAGTACATTCAGTACGCTCTGACAGGCTTCAATCTTGTCCGGATTCCCCTCCGCCGTATTAATACAGGCGCTATAGGCATCTTTGAGTTTGGTGTCTTCTTTCGGTGCCGGCGACGTGGCGCAGGCCACCAGACCCGAGGCCATCATGGCAATAAGCAGCATTTTTTTCATTGTCGTTCTCCCAGAGGTGCGGCAGGCTCACGCCCGCCGCGCAGGCATCAGAAAATAGTGAACGGGGCGATAACCATGAACTTCACGTCGCGCTCATCCTGGAAGATGTTGCCGTAGCCGCCGCTCCAGCTCGGAATATCGGAATGGTTGTCGTACTGGGTAAAGTGCAGTTTGAACAGGGTGCCCTTCGCCCGACCTTCCTGCACGGTATACAACGCATCCAGGCTGTAAGCCGATTCTTTCAGGCGATAGTCAGGGTCATAGTACGCATCCGGAGAGGACATTCTTCCCGGCTTCGCATCCCAGGCGTAGACATAAGACGCGCCAAACGCCCAGCCAGGCATATCCCAGTTTTTCATGTCATACATCGCGCCGAAGAAGACCGCTTTTTCGCCGTTGGCGTTAAAGTCGGAGCGGTTATCCCACCAGATATCGAGACGACCGTTGGAAGAGGCATAGGTCGGCGTCATACGCTGCAGGAAGTAGCCCTGCTGGCCATCGGCCTTCACCCAGGTGCCTTCCAGACGCAGGTCCAGCACATCCGCCACTTTATAGCCGAAGGTTAACGCCTGCAGCCATGCGGTGCCGTCATAGATGTCATTGACCCCGCCGTTGCTGACCTTATCGCGGGTGCCGTAGAACTGGTAGCTGGTGCTCAGCGGCGCGCCGGCGACGTCAAACTTGTAGCTGGCTTTTGCAAAGTACTGATCGATATAGCCCTGAGCCTGACCAAATGCCGCCTCCAGCACCAGGTCGTTTTTGAAATCATATTTGGCGCCGACGGAGTGGAGATAATCAACTTTGGTTTTCTTGTCGTTCTGATAGAAATCGTCCATCTCGATATGCCATGGCGCTTTATACTCGTTCGTCCACATATAGGAAAAACTTAACGCGCCCGCCGTGCCATAGTCGAAGTTAGCCCCGGCCTCCGCCCCCTGATAGGTACCTGGCATAAAGCTCCAGTGCGGGGCCAGCAGAGTCTGGCCGGTTGGCTGGATATAGCCCGCACGTGCCCACGCCGGACCGTATTTGAATTTCGCGGCGGCTTTATACAGGCTGATACCGCTCTTATCGCCGGAGTAGTCTTCGTCATAGGCTTTGTTGCGCGATGAGAAGGCAATTTCGTTCGGGTGGCCGCTATCGCCGTTCTCGGCCATTTCAATCGCGGTAAATGCAGCAATATCAAGGCCAAACATATCGGCAGCATAGCCGGACTGGAAGTCCAGGTTAGCGTTCCAGGTGGAGTGGGAAAGGTTGGTTTTATATTTGTCGCCGTCGGTGACATCTTTACGGTCACGCTCACGCTGCCAGTAATAGATACCGCCGGTTAAGGTTGAATCATCGATAAAGCCTGCTGCGCTGGCCTGCGGAACCACAACCCAGCCCGACATCGCGGTGACGGCGGCAATAGCCAGCGCCAGCGTACTACGTTTGCCACTAAACGTACGCATGTGCATATCCTCTTTGACGTTTTAAAAGGCGAAGACCAACGGTCATTCGCTAAAAAAATAAATAAAACTGCAAAATGTGGGGCGGTGAAAAAGGCCGCGAAACCACTGTAGATAGACTATTTTTCGTGACGCGAATTATCAATGTTTTTCGTGAGGAAAAGCTTAAGATTATGACAAAGCGCACATAATTTATGTCTTTTTGTTACAGTCTTATCCCTGATAATTTTGTCATGGAAGTCATTGCAAAATCAGGGAAAAATAGAAGAACTGAAAGCGATTACATTGTTTTTTTGTATATAACAGGAAACATCAGAAGCGCTATTTATTACCGCGCAGTAACAGGATTAATTCGCATCGCGAAAATGAAAAGTTTAATTGGCTGATTCTGAAACAAAAAAAAGCGCCGCAAGGTGCGACGCTTTTACGAGAGGGAAATTTATTCGCCGACTTTCGCCCAGGTATCACGCAGCCCGACAGTGCGGTTGAACACCAGACTGGAGGCGTTTGCATAGCGACTGTCGAGGCAGAAGTAACCTTCACGCTCAAACTGGTAAGCTTTGCCTGCTTCGGCCTGCGCCAGGCTCGGCTCCGCATATCCCTGCTTAATCACCAGCGAATCCGGGTTGATTACCGCGAGGAAATCTTCCTCCGCCCCCGGGTTTGGTACGCTGAACAGGCGATCGTAGAGACGGATCTCCACCGGCAGCGCATGCGCCGCACTTACCCAGTGGATCACGCCTTTGACCTTGCGGCCGTCGGCCGGATCTTTGCTCAGGGTGTCGGCATCGTAGGTGCAGAAAATAGTGGTGATATTGCCTTCGGCATCTTTCTCCACGCGTTCCGCTTTGATCACGTAGGCGTTGCGCAGACGCACTTCTTTACCCAGCACCAGACGCTTGTACTGTTTGTTGGCTTCTTCACGGAAGTCCGCGCGATCGATCCAGATTTCGGCGCTGAACGGCACTTCACGACTGCCCATTTCCGGCTTGTTCGGATGGTTCGGCATCGCCACCATTTCGCTTTCGCCCTGCGGATAGTTCTCGATAACCAGTTTCACCGGATCGATCACCGCCATCGCGCGCGGGGCGTTTTCATTCAGATCTTCACGAATGCAGGACTCCAGCGATGCCATCTCGATGGTGTTGTCCTGCTTGGTCACGCCGATGCGCTTGCAGAACTCGCGGATGGATTCAGCGGTGTAGCCACGGCGACGCAGACCAGAGATGGTCGGCATACGCGGATCGTCCCAGCCTTCCACGTGCTTCTCGGTCACCAGTTGGTTCAGCTTACGCTTGGACATCACGGTGTATTCGAGATTCAGGCGCGAGAATTCGTACTGACGTGGATGCACCGGAATGCTGATGTTGTCCAGCACCCAGTCGTACAGGCGGCGGTTGTCCTGGAACTCCAGGGTACACAGCGAGTGGGTGATGCCTTCCAGCGCATCGCTGATGCAGTGGGTGAAGTCATACATCGGGTAGATGCACCACTTGTTGCCGGTCTGATGATGCTCAGCGAACTTAATGCGGTACAGCACCGGATCGCGCATCACGATGAACGGCGATGCCATATCGATCTTCGCGCGCAGGCAGGCTTTACCCTCTTCGAAGCCGCCGCTGCGCATTTTTTCAAACAGCGCCAGGTTTTCTTCCACGCTGCGGTCGCGATACGGGCTGTTTTTACCCGGCGCTTTCAGGGTGCCGCGGTATTCGCGAATTTCATCAGGAGAGAGTTCATCAACATAGGCCAGACCTTTGTTGATCAGCTCAACCGCATACTGATGCAGCTGATCAAAGTAATCAGACGAGTAGCAAACGTCCCCGGACCAGTGGAAACCTAACCACTGCACGTCGTTTTTAATCGACTCCACGTATTCGATATCTTCTTTCACCGGGTTGGTGTCATCGAAACGCAGGTTGCATTGACCCTGATAATCCTGCGCGATGCCGAAGTTCAGGCAGATGGATTTCGCATGGCCAATGTGCAGATAACCGTTCGGCTCCGGCGGGAAGCGAGTGTGAACGGTGGTATGTTTACCGGTAGCCAGATCTTCATCAATGATCTGACGGATAAAGTTAGTCGGGCGGGCTTCTGCCTCACTCATCACGGGTTCCTCAAAGCGTAAACAACGTATAACGGCACATGATCTTACAAGCAGGACGTAGTGACAACTATTAGTTACGTAAAATAGGTATCAGAAGAGGATTATGGGGCCGATTGCTGGAAAAAAAAGCGGCGAAGGTTTCCCTTCGCCGCTGAGGCATAAACTCGACTCAGGAGCCTTACTTGCCTTTAATCTCATACAGCGGCGTCTGGCCGGCAACGACCTTACCGCTCGCCAGTATCACCAGCGCGCTGTAGTCATCGCTGTTGCTGCAGACGACCGGACTGATCATTGAGCGCGCGTTGGCGTTGAGGAAGTCCAGATCCATTTCCAGGATCGGCTCACCGGCCTTCACGTCCGTGCCCTCTTCAACCAAACGTTTGAAGCCCTTGCCTTCCAGCGCCACGGTGTCGATACCCATGTGGACGACGATTTCCGCGCCGTTGTTGGTTTCGAGGCAGAACGCGTGGTTAGTGTTGAAAATTTTCACCACAGTACCCGCCGCTGGCGCGACAACGATGTTGCTGGTCGGTTTCACCGCGATACCGTCGCCGACGGCTTTGCTGGCGAAGGCTTCGTCCGGCACCTGTTCGAGCGCCACCACGTCACCGGTAATCGGCGAAACCAGCGACTCAACGGTCTTCGCATTCGCTACCGCCTGCGGTTTAGCCGCTGGCGCTGCGGTGGCGACATTGCCAGCCGGTGCGGCTGCTGCTGCCGCTACCGGGCCGCGGGTAACCACTTTTTTCATCTCATCGCCGATAGATTCTGCTTTCGCACCGACGATAACCTGGATGGTTTGCTTATTCAGTTTCACCACCCCGGACGCGCCGAGACGTTTACAGGCCGCGTCGTTCACTTTCGCCGAATCGCCCACAGTCAGACGCAGACGGGTGATACAGGCGTCAATGGCTTTCAGGTTGTCCGTTCCGCCCACCGCGGCGATATAGCTGGTCGCCAGCTGGGTCAGGCCCTCTTCAGTGTTGCTGTTGGCTTCTTCCGTTACCACGTCAGCGGCTTTGTCTTCACGACCCGGCGTTTTCAGGTTGAACATGCGGATCACCGCGCTGAACAGCAGGAAGTAGACGAAGAAGAACACCACGCCCATCACCAGCAGCATCCAGACGTTTTTGCTGGCCGCTGGCAGGCTGTACATCAGCACATAGTCAATTGCACCTGCGGAGAAGGAGAAGCCCGCATGGATACCCAGCGCCGTTGCGATGAACAGGCTGATACCGGTCAGCACCGCATGCAGGAGGTACAGCAGCGGAGCCAGGAACATGAACAGGAATTCCAGCGGCTCGGTTACCCCGGTCAGGAACGCGGTGATGGCTACGGACAGCAGCATACCGCCGACCATCGGACGACGCGCTTTCGGCGCCGCCAGATACATCGCCAGCGCCGCACCCGGCAGACCAAACATCATGATCGGGAAGAAGCCGGACATGAACATCCCCGCGGTGCCGTCGCCGGCGTAGAAGCGGTTGATGTCGCCGTGGAACACAGCGCCAGCAGCGTTAGTGAACTCACCAATCTGGAACCAGGCGATGGTGTTCAGCACCTGATGCAGACCGGTTGGGATCAGCAGACGGTTGATGAAACCAAAGATACCGGAACCGAGCGCCCCTGCGGAGACAATCCATTCGCCACCAGAGTGGATAGCGTGCTGCACCGGCGGCCAGACGTAGCCGAAGATCGCGGCGAGGATCAGACAGAAAAAGCCGGTGGCGATCGGCACGAAGCGTTTGCCGCCGAAGAAGCTCAGGAAGTCCGGCAGCTTGATGCCGGCCCAGCGGTTGTACACCGCCCCTGCCACCAGACCGGTAATGATACCGGCCAGCACGCCCATGTTAATTTCCGGGTTGATGGTGACCATCGCTTTGGTCATCACGAAATACCCTACTGCGCCGGCCAGCGCCGCAGAACCCGCGTTATCCTTGGACCAGCTTGATGCCACACCAATTGCGAAGATCAGCGCCAGATTATCGAAGATCGCCCCACCCGCTTGCGCGATGAAGGGTACATTCAACAGGTCTGGTTGCCCGAAACGCAGCAGCAATGCCGCGACCGGCAGCACTGCGATAGGGAGCTGCAACGCCCTACCCAGTCGCTGAAAGAAACCTAAAATATTCATCTTATTCCCCCTATGAGACCCCGATGAGGCTCATTTTCAAAGCCACTTTTTTATTGTGTAACAAGGTCGGTTTTATCACTTACCGGCAAAGTGTGTGAAAAATTAATTCGTATCGCAAATTAAACGGGTATTTTTTGTGATAATTATCACCAAATATCGTATTCCCCCCTCCCTTTCACTGGCTAACATCGAAAACTTATTTTATCATTCAAAAAATCAACACGGATTGACCCCGGTCGGCGCAGTTGCTGCAATACTCTCCTCAGAGTGCTGGCGCCAATCCGCCAGAATCTACTTTAACTATAGAGGTGAAGAATGAGACTGATCCCCCTGGTAACCGCTGAGCAGGTCGGTAAATGGGCTGCCCGCCACATCGTTAACCGTATTAATGCATTCAAACCGACCGCGGACCGCCCGTTCGTGCTGGGTCTGCCTACCGGTGGCACTCCGCTGACCGCCTACAAAGCGCTGGTTGAAATGCATAAAGCAGGCCAGGTTAGCTTCAAACACGTCGTCACCTTTAATATGGATGAATATGTCGGCCTGCCAAAAGAGCATCCGGAAAGCTATCATAGCTTCATGCACCGTAATTTCTTTGACCACGTTGATATTCCGGCAGAAAATATCAATCTGCTGAATGGTAACGCGCCGGACATCGATGCGGAATGCCGTCGCTATGAAGAAAAAATTCGTTCCTACGGTAAAATCCACCTGTTCATGGGCGGTGTAGGCAACGATGGTCACATCGCGTTCAACGAACCGGCCTCTTCTCTGGCGTCCCGCACCCGTATTAAGACCCTGACCCATGACACCCGTGTGGCGAACTCCCGCTTCTTCGATGGTGATGTGGATCTGGTGCCGAAATACGCGTTGACCGTGGGCGTAGGCACCCTGCTGGATGCAGAAGAAGTGATGATTCTGGTGCTGGGTCATCAGAAAGCGCTGGCGCTGCAGGCGGCGGTAGAAGGTAACGTCAACCATATGTGGACCATTACCTGCCTGCAGCTGCATCCGAAGGCGGTGATTGTCTGCGACGAGCCGTCCACCATGGAGCTGAAAGTAAAAACCCTTAAATATTTCAACGAATTAGAAGCTGAAAATATTAAAGGTCTGTAATGTAGTCGTGTCCCGCGACTTGCGCGGGACCCTCTTTTTCTTTGTATGCATCATCATGCCGGCGGCAAATGAACGATCGCTGACCTGATGGGGCGTATATACCGGGGGTCGTAATGTATGCATTAACCCAGGGCCGGGTTTATACCGGTCATGAAATTCTCGATGACCATGCGGTTGTTATCGCCGATGGCCTAATCGAACGTCTCTGTCCGCTGGCGGATTTGCCGTCTGACATGGAGCAGCGCTCGGTCAACGGCGCAATAATTGCCCCCGGTTTTATCGACGTTCAGCTCAATGGCTGCGGCGGCGTGCAGTTTAACGACAGCCCAGAGGCGGTCACCGTTGAAACGCTGGAGATCATGCAGAAGGCGAACGAACGTTCAGGCTGCACCAGCTTCCTGCCGACGCTGATTACCTCCAGTGACGATCTGATGAAGCAAGGTATCCGCGTCATGCGCGAATACCTGCAAAAACACCCGAATCAGGCGCTGGGTCTGCATCTTGAAGGACCGTGGCTGAATATCGTCAAGAAAGGCACCCACAACCCGGACTACGTGCGTAAACCGGACGCCGCGCTGGTCGATTTCCTCTGCGATAACGCCGATGTGATCACCAAGGTGACCCTCGCCCCTGAGCGCGTTGAGCCGGAAGTGATCCGCAAGCTGGTTGCCGCCGGGATCGTCGTCTCCGCCGGCCACTCCAACGCCACGCTGAAAGAGGCGAAAGTCGGCTTCCGCGCCGGCATTACCTTCGCCACTCACCTGTATAACGCGATGCCGTATATTACCGGACGCGAACCGGGTCTGGCCGGGGCGATTTTTGACGAGCCGGATGTCTACTGCGGTATTATTGTCGACGGGATGCATGTCGATTATGCCAACGTACGTAACGCCAAGCGCCTGAAAGGCGACAAACTGTGCCTGGTCACCGACGCCACCGCGCCGGCGGGGGCGAATATTGACCAGTTCATTTTTGCCGGGAAAACAATATACTACCGCAATGGACTGTGCGTAGATGAAAACGGCACGCTCAGCGGCTCCTCTCTGACCATGATTGAAGGGGTGCGTAATCTGGTGGAGCATTGCGGCGTGGCACTGGACGAAGTATTGCGGATGGCGACGCTCTATCCCGCGCGCGCTATCGGTGTGGATAAGCAGCTCGGCAGCATTGCGCCGGGCATGGTCGCTAACCTGACCGCCTTTACACGCGATTATAAAATCACCAAGACCATCGTTAATGGTAACGAGGTCGTCACTGAGTAAGTAAAAGTATGACAGCAGGCGGACAAGCTCAAATTGGTAACGTTGACCTCGTAAAACAACTGAACAGCGCGGCCGTGTACCGCCTGATTGACCAGCATGGGCCCATCTCGCGCATTCAGATAGCCGAACAAAGCCAGCTTGCCCCTGCCAGCGTGACCAAAATCACGCGTCAGCTTATTGAGCGCGGCCTGATCAAAGAAGTCGATCAGCAGGCCTCCACCGGAGGCCGCCGCGCTATATCTATCATCGCAGAAACCCGCAACTTCAACGCCATCGGCGTGCGGCTTGGCCGCTATGACGCCACTCTGACCCTGTATGATTTAAGCAGCAAGACCCTGGAAGAGGAACATTTTCCCCTGCCCGAGCGCACCCAGGAAACGCTGGAACACGCCCTGCTGAATATCATCGCCACCTTTATCGAAAACTGTCAGCGCAAAATTCGCGAGCTGATCGCCATCTCGGTGATCCTGCCAGGCCTCGTCGACCCGGAAAGCGGCGTGATCCGCTATATGCCGCATATTGCGGTGGAAAACTGGGGCCTGGTCGGGGCGCTGGAAAAACGCTTCAACGTCACCTGCTATGTCGGGCACGACATCCGCAGCCTGGCGCTGGCCGAGCACTATTTCGGTGCAAGTCAGGACTGCGAAGACTCCATCCTGGTGCGCGTGCACCGCGGTACCGGCGCGGGCATCATCTCTAACGGGCGCATTTTTATTGGCCGGAACGGCAACGTCGGCGAAATTGGCCACATTCAGGTCGATCCGCTGGGCGAGCGCTGCCACTGCGGCAACTTCGGCTGTCTGGAGACCGTCGCGGCCAATGCCGCCATCGAACAGCGGGTTCGCCACCTGCTTGAGCAGGGCTACCAGAGCCGTCTGACGCCGGATGACTGCACGATCAAAACTATCTGCAAAGCGGCCAACAAGGGCGATGCCCTGGCCTGCGAGGTGATTGAGTACGTGGGGCGTCACCTCGGGAAAACGATCGCCATCGCGATTAACCTGTTCAACCCACAAAAAATCGTTGTCGCCGGCGAAATAGTAGAAGCTGAAAAGGTCCTTCTTCCGGCCATCGAAGGCTGCATTAACGCCCAGGCGCTCAAAGCGTTTCGCAAGAACCTGCCGGTGGTGCGTTCTACCCTCGACCATCGCTCAGCGATTGGCGCCTTCGCGCTGGTCAAACGCGCTATGCTCAATGGCACGCTGCTGCAGCGCTTGCTTGAGAGCTAATCGCCTCTTTATTGATAGCGCGAAACGATCCGCATCACCCTGTCGCTGGTGGGTATGGTCCACCAGCGATGTGAAACCTCATCGATGACGAGTATAGTTTCGTCTTTGTTAATGATTCTGGACCCACCATGACCATTCAAAACATAATTTGTGATATTGACGGCGTGCTGATGCACGATAACGTCGCCGTTCCCGGCGCTGCCGAGTTTATCAAACGCATCCTCGATAAAGGCATGCCGCTGGTAATGCTGACCAACTACCCGTCGCAAACCGGCCAGGATTTGGCTAACCGTTTCGCCACCGCCGGCATCGACGTGCCGGATACCGCGTTTTACACCTCGGCGATGGCCACCGCCGATTTCCTGCGCCGCCAGGAAGGCAAGAAAGCCTATGTGGTGGGTGAAGGGGCGCTGATCCACGAACTGTACAAAGCCGGCTTTACCATCACCGATGTGAACCCGGATTTTGTCATCGTCGGGGAAACCCGTTCATTCAACTGGGAGATGATGCATAAGGCCGCCTTCTTCGTTGCCAACGGCGCCCGCTTCATTGCCACCAACCCGGATACGCACGGTCGCGGCTACTATCCGGCCTGTGGCGCGCTGTGCGCCGGGATCGAGAAGATCTCCGGCCGTAAGCCGTTTTACGTCGGTAAACCTAGCCCGTGGATCATCCGTTCAGCGCTGAACAAAATGCAGGCTCACTCCGAGCAGACAGTGATCGTAGGCGATAACCTGCGCACTGACATTCTGGCCGGCTTCCAGGCGGGGCTGGAGACTATTCTGGTGCTCTCCGGCGTCTCCACCCTCGATGACATCGACAGCATGCCGTTTCGCCCGTCGTGGATTTACCCTTCCGTCGCGGAAATCGATATTTTCTGATGCCAACCACGTCGCAGGACGTGGTTTTTCATTTATAGCGCCTGCCAAAAGTCATCCATCTAATAAAAACGGCCTATAAATGCGTATTCCTCAATAAAGTCGCTCAAAAGATACTCTTTTTTTACTGTTCAACAATCACAGTTGCGTTTTTTCTTTTTCAGGCCGCAAAACCCTTGCGCCAGCGCCCCCTTTACGGCATTTTCTTAAGCACGCACTCAGGCTTCGCCACGAGACGAAGCCAGCACAACATCAAACACGACAGGGTAATGGAGAAGGCTATGTGTTCTATTTTTGGCGTACTGGATATTAAAACTGACGCAGGCGAGCTGCGTAAAAAGGCGCTGGAGCTTTCCCGCCTGATGCGCCATCGCGGTCCGGACTGGTCTGGCGTGTATGCCAGCGACAAAGCGATTCTGGCGCACGAGCGCCTGTCTATTGTCGACGTCAACGCCGGTGCCCAGCCGCTGTACAACGCCGAAAAAACCCATGCGCTGGCCGTTAACGGCGAGATCTACAACCATCAGGCGCTGCGCGCGGAGTATGGCGATCGCTATCAGTTCCAGACCGGCTCTGACTGCGAAGTGATCCTCGCGCTGTATCAGGAAAAAGGCCCTGAGTTCCTCGACGACCTGCAGGGGATGTTCGCCTTCGCCCTGTACGACAGCGAGAAAGACGCGTACTTAATTGGTCGCGACCATATCGGTATTATTCCGCTGTATATGGGCCATGACGAACACGGCAACTTCTATGTCGCCTCCGAAATGAAAGCGCTGGTGCCGGTATGCCGCACCATTAAAGAGTTCCCGGCGGGCAGCTACCTGTGGAGCAAAGACGGCGAAATTCGCCAGTACTATCAGCGTGACTGGTTCGATTACGACGCGGTGAAAGACAACGTTACCGATAAGAACGAGCTGCGCCAGGCGCTGGAAGAGTCGGTGAAAAGCCACCTGATGTCCGACGTGCCTTACGGCGTGCTGCTCTCCGGCGGTCTTGATTCATCGGTCATCTCGGCTATCACCAAGAAATTCGCCGCCCGTCGCGTCGAAGATCAGGAGCGTAGCGAAGCCTGGTGGCCGCAGTTGCACTCTTTCGCGGTCGGTCTGGAAGGCTCTCCTGACCTGAAAGCGGCGCAGGAAGTGGCCAACCACCTCGGCACCGTACACCACGAAATTCACTTTACGGTCCAGGAAGGGCTGGATGCGATCCGCGACGTTATCTATCACATCGAAACGTATGACGTGACCACCATTCGCGCCTCGACGCCGATGTACCTGATGTCGCGTAAAATTAAAGCCATGGGCATCAAAATGGTGCTTTCCGGCGAAGGTTCGGACGAAGTGTTCGGCGGCTACCTCTATTTCCATAAGGCGCCGAACGCCAAAGAACTGCACGAAGAGACGGTGCGCAAGCTGCAGGCGCTGCATATGTTTGACTGCGCCCGCGCCAACAAAGCGATGTCCGCCTGGGGCGTGGAAGCCCGCGTGCCGTTCCTCGACAAGAAGTTCCTCGACGTGGCGATGCGCATCAACCCGCAGGATAAGATGTGCGGCAACGGCAAAATGGAAAAACACGTGCTGCGTGAATGCTTTGAATCCTACCTGCCGGCCAGCGTTGCCTGGCGGCAGAAAGAGCAGTTCTCTGACGGCGTCGGCTACAGCTGGATCGATACGCTGAAAGAAGTGGCCGCGAAGCAGATCAGCGATCAGCAGCTGGAAACGGCGAGCTTCCGTTTCCCGTACAACACGCCGACCTCCAAAGAAGGCTATCTGTACCGCGAGATCTTCGAAGAGCTGTTCCCGCTGCCGAGCGCGGCGGAGTGTGTCCCTGGCGGTCCGTCGGTGGCCTGCTCTTCAGCGAAAGCCATTGAGTGGGATGAAGCGTTCAAGACCATGAACGATCCATCAGGCCGTGCGGTGGGCGTCCACCAGTCTGCCTACAAATAAGCCCTGACGGGCGGTGAAACGCGAAACGGACCCTCCGGGGTCCGTTTTCTTTTTGCAGGATTTATGCCGCTGAAAAACGATAAATAACCAATAATTGCCGAATATTGCAGCGAGCTGTTCGCAACCTAACCAAACAGTCACATTACAACGATTTTCCTTGAAAAAGAGGTTGACGCTCGCAGGCCCAATACGCATAATGCGCCCCGCAACGCCGATAAGGTTACGCGAAAAAAAGATGGCTACGTAGCTCAGCTGGTTAGAGCACATCACTCATAATGATGGGGTCACAGGTTCGAATCCCGTCGTAGCCACCATCTTTTTTGCGGGAGTGGCGAAATTGGTAGACGCACCAGATTTAGGTTCTGGCGCCGCAAGGTGTGCGAGTTCAAGTCTCGCCTCCCGCACCATTCACCAGTTAGCGTTGTACGGATGGGGTATCGCCAAGCGGTAAGGCACCGGTTTTTGATACCGGCATTCCCTGGTTCGAATCCAGGTACCCCAGCCATATTTCTTCGATATTTGCGGTTCACCGCGACGGTATTGGGGTATCGCCAAGCGGTAAGGCACCGGTTTTTGATACCGGCATTCCCTGGTTCGAATCCAGGTACCCCAGCCATATTTCTTCGATATTTGCGGTTCACCGCGACGGTATTGGGGTATCGCCAAGCGGTAAGGCACCGGTTTTTGATACCGGCATTCCCTGGTTCGAATCCAGGTACCCCAGCCATCGAAGAAACAGTAAGACAATTTGGCTACGTAGCTCAGCTGGTTAGAGCACATCACTCATAATGATGGGGTCACAGGTTCGAATCCCGTCGTAGCCACCATATTCAGGACGTATCGATACGCATCGATAATTCCGAAACAATTTGTTGGGGTATCGCCAAGCGGTAAGGCACCGGATTCTGATTCCGGCATTCCGAGGTTCGAATCCTCGTACCCCAGCCAAATTAAAAAGTCGTTCAGCAGTGAACGCACTGTTGCCCTCAACCGGGGTAGTTACGGTAAAGCGCAACAGACAATTGGGGTATCGCCAAGCGGTAAGGCACCGGATTCTGATTCCGGCATTCCGAGGTTCGAATCCTCGTACCCCAGCCACTTAAATGCAAAAAAGCTCACTTCGGTGAGCTTTTTTGCTATTGGCGTCCTGACACGCTTACGCAGTACTGACTGCCGGGCAGGCGCTCTCCACTACGCCCCTGCCCGGGAAGCCGGTTTTACAAGCCTAAGGCATACTTCAGCGCCTGACGCTTCAACACCCCGGCGCGTTCAGCCGCCATCAGGCCAATATTACGCAGCATCCGCACCGGCGCCAGGTCATTGCTGAAACCGGCATAAAACAGATCCATCCCCGACTGCATGATAAAATTATCCGCTCGCCGCCGCGCCTGGTAGCGCTTCAGCACCGGCAGGCTGGCCCAGTCTTCGCCCCGGCCGCGCGCTTGCGCCAGGATCTCCAGCAGGGCATCCACATCGCGGTAGCCAAGGTTAACCCCCTGCCCCGCCAGCGGATGAATGGTATGCGCCGCATCGCCCACCAGCGCCAGGCCGGGCTGGACATACTGCAGTGCATGACGCCGGGTGAGCGGAAAAGCGCCGGCCGCCTGCGGCGTCACACGACCCAGCCGCGCCGGAAAGTGACTGGCGATCTCCTGCTGGAGTTGCGCCATAGTCATGCCCTGCAGCTGACGGATCCGCGCCGGCGTGTCGTACCAGACCAGCGAGGCCCAGTGGTCGAACAGCGGCAGGAAGGCGCGCGGCCCGCTGGGGGTAAACTGCTGCCAGGTGCTGTCGCCGGGATCGTCGACGCATTCGACGCTGATCAGCATACAGGACTGCTGATATTGCCAGGCGTGTACGCCGATGCCGGCCATCTCCCGCACCTGAGAATTGGCGCCGTCGGCGCCGATCACCAGCCGGGCGTGGATCGCCTCTCCCTCGCGTAAATGCAGCGCGGTATGCGCCTCGCCGCGCTGCATCGCCTCCAGTTCGCTACCAACGCGCAGGGTGACCCCTTCATGCGCCGCCAGCGCTTGCCAGAGGCCCCATTGCAGGACCTTGTTCTCGACCATGTAGCCCAGCTCCGGCAGTTTGAGCTCTGCGGCGTCAAAGGCGACGTGCGCGCTCTCCCACTCCCAGGTCTCCAGACGACGATAAGCGTGGACGCGCATCGCCCGTACGGCATCCCAGACGCCGAGACTCTTCAGCAGGCCGACCGAAGCCGCGCTGATAGCCGAGATTCGCACATCCGGGGCGGATGCCGGTTCGAAAGCCGGAGGCGCCGTTTTCTCAAGCACCGTCACGGTAAATCCCTGTTGCGCCAGCCCCAACGCCAGGGCGCCGCCGACCATGCCGCCGCCCACGATGGCGACATCTGTTGCGTGAATTGTCATGGCTATTATCCTTAAAGCAGAATCCGTTAAGTTTACCGGATTTTTTGTTCCCTTGCGGTGATAACGCTCGCACTGGTCAGGGGGCGACCAAAGCATTACAATACGCGCCCTGGAAAGCGAAATTCACCCTGTATATATCCCCGCGTTTTGGATATCTATTACTGAGCATGAGCAAGTCAATGACAAAAAAACTCCATATTAAAACCTGGGGCTGTCAGATGAACGAGTATGATTCATCAAAGATGGCCGATCTGCTGGATGCGACACATGGGTATCAACTGACCGAAGTGGCGGAAGAAGCAGATGTGCTGTTGCTCAATACCTGCTCAATTCGTGAGAAGGCCCAGGAAAAAGTTTTCCATCAGCTCGGACGCTGGAAGCTGCTGAAAGAGAAAAACCCGGACCTGATTATTGGCGTTGGCGGCTGCGTGGCCTCCCAGGAAGGCGACCATATTCGTCAGCGCGCACACTATGTCGATATTATTTTCGGGCCGCAAACCCTGCACCGCCTGCCGGAGATGATTAACGCCGTGCGCGGCAACCGCAGCCCGGTGGTGGATATCAGCTTCCCGGAAATTGAAAAGTTCGATCGCCTGCCAGAGCCGCGCGCCGACGGCCCGACCGCCTTTGTTTCGATTATGGAAGGCTGCAACAAATACTGTACCTACTGCGTGGTGCCGTACACCCGCGGAGAAGAGGTCAGCCGTCCGTGCGACGATATCCTGTTTGAAATCGCCCAGCTGGCGGCGCAGGGCGTGCGTGAGGTTAATCTGCTGGGCCAGAACGTTAACGCCTGGCGCGGTGAGAATTACGACGGCACCACCGGCAGCTTTGCCGATCTGCTGCGTCTGGTCGCCGCCATCGACGGCATCGACCGTATTCGCTTCACCACCAGCCACCCGATCGAATTTACCGACGATATCATCGAGGTCTATCGCGATACGCCGGAACTGGTGAGCTTCCTGCACCTGCCGGTGCAGAGCGGTTCTGACCGGGTTCTGAATCTGATGGGACGCACCCATACCGCGCTGGAGTACAAAGCGATTATTCGCAAGCTGCGTGAGGCGCGTCCGGATATTCAGATAAGCTCTGACTTTATTGTCGGCTTCCCTGGCGAAACTACAGACGATTTCGAAAAGACGATGAAGCTTATCGCCGACGTCAATTTCGATATGAGCTACAGCTTTATCTTCTCCGCTCGTCCGGGCACCCCGGCGGCCGATATGGTCGATGACGTGCCGGAGGAGGATAAAAAGCAGCGTCTGTATATTCTGCAGGAGCGGATCAACCAGCAGGCGATGGCCTGGAGCCGTCGCATGCTCGGCACGGTACAGCGCATTCTGGTGGAAGGCACGTCGCGTAAGAGCCTGATGGAGCTTTCCGGGCGCACCGAGAACAACCGCGTGGTCAACTTCGAAGGTACGCCGGATATGGTCGGTAAATTCGTCGATGTTGAAATCGTCGATGTTTACACCAACTCGCTGCGCGGCAAAATCGTGCGTACCGAGGCGGAGATGGGTCTGCGTATCGCTGAATCACCTGAATCAGTGATTGCCCGCACCCGTAAAGAGAACGATCTTGGCGTGGGTATCTATCAGCCGTGATCCCTTCAGGCCTGTCGGTTCCGGCAGGCCTTGTAATTCCTCTCTCCGTCCCTATATCTACAGCAATGCTTGCGCCATTTTCCTGTGACGTAAATAATTTCCTGATTAGCCGGCCACGCGCCGCGTCCGGCCACCTGCGTAAAGAGGAACAGTTTGAACATAGACACTCGTGAAATTACCCTGGAGCCAGCGGATAACGCACGCCTGTTAGCCTTGTGCGGCCCGTTTGACGACAATATCAAACAGCTGGAGCGTCGGTTAGGCATTGAGATCAACCGCCGTGACAATCACTTTAAACTGACCGGACGCGCTATTTGCGTACACGCCGCCGCCGATATTCTGCGCAGCCTGTATGTCGATACGGCGCCGATGCGCGGTCAGATTCAGGATATTGAGCCGGAGCAGATCCATCTGGCGATCAAAGAGGCGCGCGTGCTGGAGCAGAGCGCCGAGAGCGTGCCGGAGTACGGGAAAGCCGTCAATATCAAGACCAAGCGCGGGGTGATCAAACCGCGTACGCCGAACCAGGCGCAGTACATCGCCAATATCCTCGATCATGACATCACTTTCGGCGTGGGTCCGGCGGGGACGGGTAAAACCTATCTGGCGGTGGCGGCGGCGGTCGATGCACTGGAGCGTCAGGAGATCCGCCGTATTCTGCTGACCCGTCCGGCCGTCGAGGCTGGCGAAAAGCTCGGCTTCCTGCCCGGCGATCTGAGCCAGAAAGTCGACCCATATCTGCGCCCGCTGTATGACGCGCTGTTTGAGATGCTCGGCTTTGAGAAAGTAGAGAAGCTGATTGAGCGTAACGTCATCGAAGTGGCCCCGCTGGCCTATATGCGCGGACGAACGCTGAATGACGCCTTTATCATTCTTGATGAAAGCCAGAACACCACCATTGAACAGATGAAGATGTTCCTGACCCGCATCGGCTTTAACTCCAAGGCGGTGATCACCGGCGATATCACGCAGATTGACCTGCCGCGCAGCACCAAATCCGGTCTGCGCCACGCCATCGAAGTGCTGGCCGAAGTCGATGAGATCAGCTTCAACTTCTTCCATAGCGAAGACGTGGTGCGCCATCCGGTGGTTGCCCGCATCGTGAACGCCTATGAGGCGTGGGAAGCCGCAGACCAGAAACGTAAAGCAGAACTGGCTGCCGAGCGCAAACGCGAAGCCCAGGAACAGGAGCAAAAATGAGTCAGGTGATCCTCGATTTACAGCTGGCCTGCGAAGAGACCAGCGGCCTGCCGGACGAAGCCCTTTTTCAGCGCTGGGTCGATGCCGTCATTCCGCCATTTCAGGAGGAGTCAGAGTTAACGATTCGTCTGGTCGATGTTGCAGAAAGCCACGAGCTGAACCTGACCTACCGCGGCAAGGATAAGCCGACCAACGTCCTCTCCTTCCCGTTTGAAGCGCCGCCGGGGATTGAAATGCCGCTGCTCGGCGATCTGATCATCTGCCGTCAGGTGGTGGAGCAGGAAGCCAGCGAGCAAGGTAAACCGCTGGAGGCGCACTGGGCGCATATGGTGGTGCACGGCAGCCTGCATCTGCTGGGCTACGATCATATCGAAGACGACGAAGCGGAAGAGATGGAAGGCCTTGAAACAGAGATAATGCTTGCTCTGGGCTATGAGGACCCGTACATTTCCGAGAAGATTGCTGAATAGCCCCCTGCCGGATGGCGGCGCTTGCGCCGCATCCGGCCGCTGTTCCTGCATTTTGCCAGCCTGAACGTCAGGCAACCCATGCCGTCCGGCGCTGAGTTTACGCGCGACGAGCGACAGTTAAATCAACATGAGAACCCAAACGACGCCATGAGCGACGACAATTCACACAGTAGTGACACAGTAAACAGCAAAAAGGGATTTTTCTCCCTGTTACTCAGCCAGCTTTTTCACGGGGAACCGAAAAACCGTGATGAACTGCTGGCGCTGATCCGTGATTCCGGGCAGAACGATCTTATCGATGAAGATACGCGTGACATGCTCGAAGGGGTAATGGATATCGCCGACCAGCGGGTCCGCGACATTATGATCCCCCGTTCACAAATGATAACCCTGAAACGTAACCAGACGCTGGACGAGTGCCTGGATGTCATTATCGAATCCGCCCACTCGCGTTTCCCGGTCATCAGTGAAGATAAAGATCACATCGAAGGGATTCTGATGGCTAAGGATCTGCTGCCGTTTATGCGCAGCGACGCCGAAGCCTTCAGCATGGAAAAAGTGTTACGGCCGGCGGTTGTCGTCCCGGAAAGCAAGCGGGTCGACCGCATGCTGAAAGAGTTTCGCTCACAGCGCTACCATATGGCGATCGTTATTGACGAATTCGGCGGCGTCTCCGGCCTGGTGACCATTGAGGATATCCTTGAGCTCATCGTCGGGGAAATTGAAGACGAATACGACGAAGAAGAAGATATCGATTTCCGCCAGCTGAGCCGCCACACCTGGACGGTGCGCGCTCTGGCCTCCATCGAAGACTTCAACGACACCTTCGACACGCACTTCAGCGATGAAGAAGTGGATACCATTGGCGGGCTGGTGATGCAGGCCTTCGGCCATCTGCCGGCCCGCGGCGAATCTATCGACATTGATGGTTACCAATTCAAGGTGGCAATGGCAGATAGCCGTCGTATCATTCAGGTGCATGTAAAGCTGCCCGATGACGCTCCCCAGCCGAAGCTGGAAGAGTAAGCCGCGGCGCTGAAGGTCACGGCCAGCCGGGAGACAGACCGTGGGCGATCCCCGGCTGTCCCCTCCCCCTGCTGGCAAACAGCATAGCCTGTGGCAACAGGCGTTAATTTACGGGACGATTAGCCTAAATGGTATTTGCCTCTCTTCTTGAACGCCAGCGCGTACGTCTGCTGCTGGCGCTTCTATTCGGAGCCAGCGGAACGCTGGCTTTTTCACCTTATGACTTCTGGCCGGCAGCTATCGTTTCGCTGATCGGTCTGCAGGCGTTAACCCTCAACCGACGCCCGCTGCAAAGCGCCGGGATCGGCTATTTCTGGGGATTCGGGCTGTTTGGCACCGGTATCAACTGGGTCTATGTCAGCATCGCGCAATTCGGCGGTATGCCAGGTCCGGTTAACGTCTTCCTCGTCGTTCTGCTGGCGGCCTATCTCTCGCTCTATACCGGCCTGTTTGCCGGCCTGCTCTCCCGGCTGTGGCCCAAAACCAGCTGGCTGCGGGTGGCTATCGCCGCTCCCGTCGTCTGGCAAATCACCGAGTTCCTGCGCGGCTGGGTGCTGACCGGCTTCCCGTGGCTGCAGTTCGGCTATAGCCAGATCGACGGCCCGCTGAAAGGTCTCGCGCCGGTGATGGGCGTCGAGGCGATCAACTTCCTGCTGATGATGGTTAGCGGCCTGCTGGCCCTGGCCCTCGTCCAGCGTAACTGGAAGCCGCTGGCTATTGCCGCGCTGCTGTTCGCCCTGCCGTTCCCGCTGCGCTATATCCAGTGGTATCAGCTGCTGCCGGAGCGCGCGACCCAGGTCTCGCTGGTGCAAGGCGATATCCCACAGGCCATGAAGTGGGACGAGAAGCAGCTGGTCAACACCCTGAAAACCTACCTGGCGCTGACCCAGCCGCATATCGGCCACTCGCAGCTGATTATCTGGCCCGAGTCAGCGATCCCGGATCTGGAGATCAACCAGCAGCAGTTCCTCAGCATGATGGACGATCTGCTGCGCGCAAAAGACAGTTCGCTGATCACCGGCATTGTCGATGCGCGTCTCAATAAGCAGAACCGCTACGATACCTACAACACCATCATTACCCTCGGTAAAGATAACCCGTACCGCTACGACTCGACCAACCGTTACAACAAGAACCATCTGGTGCCGTTCGGTGAGTTTGTGCCGCTGGAATCGATTCTGCGTCCGCTGGCGCCGTTCTTTGACCTGCCGATGTCCTCCTTCAGCCGCGGCCCCTACGTGCAGCCGCAGCTGATGGCGCATAACCTGAAGCTGACCGCCGCCATCTGCTACGAGATCATCCTCGGGGAACAGGTACGCGATAACTTCCGGCCGGATACCGACTTCCTGCTGACCATCTCCAACGACGCCTGGTTCGGTAAGTCCATCGGTCCGTGGCAACACTTCCAGATGGCGCGGATGCGCGCCCTGGAGCTGGCCCGCCCACTCCTGCGCAGCACCAACAACGGCATTACTGCGGTGATCGGCCCGCGCGGCGAGATCCAGAAGATGATCCCGCAGTTTACCCGCGAGGTGTTGACCACCACCGTGACGCCCACCAGCGGCTTAACCCCTTACGCCCGCACCGGCAACTGGCCGCTATGGGCGCTGACGGCGCTGTTAGGCTTCGCTGCGCTACTGATGAGCCTGCGTCAGCGTCGCCGATAAGTTTCTCCGCCGGCGACGCCCGTCGCCGGCATTTTTTCTCCCCGCGCCAGCCATCCTGGCACAGTCATTGCTTTATTCTCCCTGGTAGCGCCATCGTCCGACCCAGTGCAACCGGGTTGCACCATAAACGTTCGGCGGTCGCGCTATTTTGGTGCAATAGAAGATCTTTGCCTCCCATTGGTGCGGAGCACTTCGCAAAAATAAACAATAAAACAGCAAAATCTTTACATTAAGCCAAACTAAATGCTAACAAACACATACAAATGCGGCACGTGGACGCGTGCCTCGAATAACAACACACACAATCACAATGGGTATCAATAGCGCCGCTGACGCTACGGATAAGGAGTTGGATATGCAATTACGTAAACTGGCCGCCGCAATGCTGGTCATGGGTGTGACCGCCGGTCTGGCACACGCAGAAGATGCCGCCCCGGCGGCAAGCCAGAGCACCCTGGATAAGATCGCCAAAAATGGGGTTATCGTTGTCGGCCATCGTGAATCTTCAGTCCCGTTCTCTTACTACGATAACCAGCAGAAGGTTGTGGGCTACTCTCAGGACTACTCCAACGCCATCGTTGATGCCATCAAGAAAAAGCTGAACAAGCCGGACCTGCAGGTCAAACTGATCCCTGTCACCTCGCAGAACCGTATCCCGCTGCTGCAGAATGGCACCTTTGATTTCGAGTGCGGCTCAACCACCAACAACCTTGAGCGCCAGAAACAGGCGGCCTTCTCCGATACCATCTTCGTGGTCGGCACCCGTCTGCTGGTGAAGAAAGGCGGTCCGATCAAAGATTTCCCGGACCTGAAGGATAAAGCGGTCGTTGTCACCTCCGGAACCACCTCAGAGATCCTGCTGCATAAGCTGAACGATGAGAAAAAAATGAATATGCGCATCATCAGCGCTAAAGATCATGGCGACTCTTTCCGCACCCTGGAAAGCGGACGCGCGGTGGCCTTTATGATGGATGACGCTCTGCTGGCCGGCGAACGCGCCAAGGCGAAGAAACCGGATAACTGGGAAATCGTCGGCACCGCACAGTCGAAAGAAGCCTATGGCTGCATGCTGCGTAAAGACGATCCGTCGTTCAAAGCGCTGGTCGATGAAACCGTTGCTCAGGCCCAGACCTCTGGCGAAGCGGCGAAATGGTTTGATAAATGGTTCAAAAATCCAATTCCGCCGAAAAACCTTAACCTGAACTTCGAACTGTCTGACGACATGAAAGCGCTGTTCAAATCACCTAATGACAAAGCACTGAACTAATTATAACAACCAAGGGCGGGATATCCTGCCCTCCCGATGATTGTCACAGCACGGACAGACTATACGGTGGCTGGTCGTTCCCCAGCCGCCGCGAATACCGAAACAAGCTGGACAACCGTCTTCGAGGGTAGCAATGGCTACCCTTTTTTTTCCAGGAGTCATGTATGTCAATAGACTGGAACTGGGGGATATTCCTGCAACAGGCCCCCTTCGGCAACACTACCTACCTGGGCTGGCTGTGGAGCGGTTTTCAGATAACCGTCGCCCTCTCCATCTCGGCCTGGATCATCGCTTTTCTCGTCGGCTCACTGTTTGGCATTTTACGCACGGTCCCCAATCGCTTCCTCTCGGGCATTGGCACCTGCTATGTCGAACTGTTTCGCAACGTGCCGCTGATCGTGCAGTTCTTTACCTGGTACCTGGTGGTGCCGGAATTCCTGCCGGAAAATATCGGCATGTGGTTTAAATCGGAGCTGGACCCAAACATTCAGTTCTTTGTCTCCTCCATGCTGTGCCTGGGGCTGTTTACCGCCGCCCGCGTCTGCGAGCAGGTACGCGCCGCCATTCAGTCGCTGCCGCGCGGGCAGAAGAACGCCGGTCTGGCGATGGGCCTGACCCTGCCGCAAACCTACCGCTACGTGCTGCTGCCGAACGCCTACCGCGTTATCGTACCGCCGATGACCTCAGAAATGATGAACCTGGTGAAAAACTCGGCCATCGCCTCCACCATCGGTCTTGCCGATATGGCTGCGCAGGCGGGCAAGCTGCTGGACTACTCCGCTCATGCCTGGGAGTCTTTTACGGCCATCACCCTGGCCTACGTCTTCATCAACGCGGTGATTATGCTGATTATGTATGTGGTCGAGCGTAAGGTTCGCCTGCCTGGCAATATGGGAGGCAAATAATGTACGATTTTGACTGGAGTTCGATCGTTCCGTCTATGCCCTATCTGCTGGCAGGGCTGGTGATCACCCTGAAGATTACGGTGATTGCCATCGTGGTCGGTATCGTCTGGGGCACCCTGCTGGCGGTGATGCGCCTGTCCAGCTTTCTGCCGCTGGCCTGGTTTGCTAAAACCTACGTTAACGTATTCCGTTCTATCCCGCTGGTGATGGTCCTGCTGTGGTTCTATCTGATTGTCCCGGGCTTCCTGCAGAACGTGCTGGGGCTGTCGCCGAAAACGGATATTCGCCTGATCTCGGCGATGGTGGCCTTTTCGATGTTCGAAGCCGCCTACTACTCAGAGATTATCCGCGCCGGCATCCAGAGCATCTCCCGCGGCCAGTCCGGCGCCGCGTTGGCGCTGGGGATGACCCACTGGCAGTCAATGCGGCTGGTGATCCTGCCGCAGGCCTTCCGCGCCATGGTGCCGCTGCTGCTTACCCAGGGGATCGTCCTGTTCCAGGATACCTCGCTGGTGTATGTATTGAGCCTCGCCGACTTCTTCCGTACCGCCTCCACCATTGGTGAGCGTGACGGAACCCAGGTCGAAATGATCCTGTTCGCGGGCGGCGTCTATTTTGTGATTAGCCTCAGCGCCTCGCTGTTGGTCAGCTGGTTGAAGAAAAGGACTGTGTAATGATTACCCTGAAAAACGTTTCAAAATGGTATGGTCACTTTCAGGTGCTGACCGATTGCTCCACGGAAGTGAAAAAAGGTGAAGTCGTGGTGGTCTGCGGGCCGTCAGGCTCCGGTAAATCCACGCTGATTAAAACCGTAAACGGCCTTGAGCCTGTGCAACAGGGGCAGATTATCGTCGACGGCACCGTGGTTAACGATAAAAAGACCAACCTGGCTAAACTGCGCTCGCACGTCGGAATGGTCTTTCAGCATTTTGAACTGTTCCCTCATCTGTCGATTATCGACAACCTGACGCTGGCGCAGGTCAAAGTGCTTAACCGCGATAAAGCATCAGCGCGCAAGAAAGGCCTCAAATTGCTGGAGCGCGTTGGCCTGGCGGCGCATGCGGAAAAATATCCGGCGCAGCTCTCCGGTGGTCAGCAGCAGCGCGTGGCCATTGCCCGTGCCCTGTGTATGGACCCGATCGCTATGCTGTTTGATGAGCCCACCTCAGCGCTTGACCCGGAGATGATTAACGAGGTGCTGGACGTCATGGTCGAACTGGCCAACGAGGGGATGACCATGATGGTCGTGACCCATGAAATGGGTTTTGCCCGCAAGGTGGCGAACCGGGTGATCTTTATGGATGAAGGGAAGATTGTCGAAGATGCCGATAAAGAAGCCTTCTTTGCCAATCCGCAATCCGATCGCGCCAAAGATTTCCTCGCCAAAATTCTGCATTAATCGTTATTCGCTGCGCATACCGCCCGGTATGCGCAGCTTATCTTTCCCGCCATATTATTCTTCAATATTATTTATGCGGCCGGTTATCGCTACTATCATTTACGTACCAAATAAACCTTAGCGATAAAAGCTGAACTTATTTATTAAATCGATCAATTCATAAAGAATTCACTAATGAATTCGTGGATCTGCTTCACTACCGCCGCTAGCATATAACGCCTCGTAACAGGTTCGTCGCACGATTATTTTATTAATTGAATATAATATTCTTGCCTGACCTCGCCTGCGCGAAATAAAGGCCATCAATATTCTCTGCCGCACGCAGAATAACGGATGCGCCACCGAACCAATGAAACAAATGGATATTGCTTCATGTTAATTCGATCTCGCACGCTCACCGGGCTACTGTTTATCACTCTGGCGGGCACCTCAGCCGCCGGGGCCGCACAGTTGACCACCTCGGCTCACCAGACGGAACAGGATAAAGCCCGCCAGGAGGCGCTGGCTCCGCAGCAACAGGACTTTCAGTCTTCACAACAGCGCGTGGCGCCGCAGGGTATCCCTTTCCCTGAGGAAACGCATTGTAAATTGATCAACCGGGTCGATATCGACTCCGATAACCAGGCGCTCACCCGGAAATTACTGGCGAAAACCGCGCAGCAGGCGCAGGGCCGCTGCCTCGGCAGCGAAGGTATTCGCCTGCTGGCCTATACCTTGCAAAACGAGCTGATTGCGCAAGGCTACATCACCTCCCTGATTGATGTGCCCTCCCAGTCGCTGGAGCAGGGCATGCTCAGGTTGACGCTGCACTATGGCAAAGTGGGCGCTATCGGCTATGCCGACGGCTCGGACACCACCCGCCTGTGGAATTCACTGCCAACCTCTTCCGGCACAATCCTGCGCTTAAGCGATCTTGAGCAGGGGATGGCCAATCTGCAGCGTCTGCCCGGCGCCACGGCGCACATGAAACTGCTGCCAGGCCAGCACGAGGGAGAAAGCGATATCCAGATTGCCCGCAGCCTGGCGAAAAAATGGCAGTTTGGCGCCTGGCTTGACGACGCCGGCAGCAAAGCCAGCGGCCGCTACCAGGCCGGCGGCGCCCTCTATCTCTATGACCTGACCACCCTCAACGATATCCTGTACCTTTCCGGCGGGGGCGATATTGAATTCAATCAGCATAACGACGGCAACCACAACGGCAGCCTGTATTACTCCATCCCCTTCGGCTACTGGACACTAAGCGCCTACGGGGCATACAGCCAGTATCGCCAGCAGTTTAACGGCAACTGGTCGACGATGGATTATAAGAGTAAAAATCGCTACTACAGCGCCACGCTGAGTCGTCTGCTCTCCCACACCCGGCAGCAAAAAACCACCGCCGACCTGCGGATCGCCAAGAGTACCTCGCATTATTACTTTGGCGGCAGTGAGCTACTGGTGATGCGCAAGCAGAACCCCTCATGGGAATTCACCCTCAACCACCAGCACTACTTTAACAAAAAGATTGTTGATGCCAGCATCGGCATCCAGCGCAGCCTGCCGTGGCTCAGCTCAACGCCAACGCCGGAGGAAAAGGCCGGGTTATACAGCCCGCTGTCACGGATCGTGCATGGTAATCTGCAGGCGCTAATGAAATTTGACGCCACCGGCGACAAATTTACCTGGGCTCCCCGCTTGAGCGCCCAGTTCAGCCCGGACAAACTCGCTTCCGATAATAAATTCAATATTGGTAGTCGCTGGAGCGTGCGCGGTTTTGACGGTGAAAACAGCCTGTCCGGCAATCAGGGATGGTACTGGCGCAACGATTTTATCTGGGATCTACCCACCCACGAGCGGCAATTCTATCTGGGCGCGGATGTGGGTCGCCTTATTGGTGCCGATCTGTATCAAAAAGGCAAAGTCCTTTCCGGCGCCGTCAGCGGCCTGCGCGGACAATTATGGTCAACGCAATACGATCTGTTTATTAGCACCCCGCTCAGTAAACCGGATACGTTTCATAGCGACGCCCTGAATATGGGCTTTTCATTACAGTGGAGGTATTAATTCAATCATTATCGACCCTTTCAGCTACGTTGTTTATTAATCTTAATTTAAAGGAATAAATAAAATGTTTAAGTTTAAAGCTTCTTATGTCGCGCTGGCGGCAGTATTAACCTCGTCGGTGGTTTATGCCGACCCGACCAGCTATACGCATTCGTCCGGCGCCACGGTTATTGATATTGAAAAGCCGAACGCCGCCGGCGTCTCCCATAACCTGTACCGCGACTTCAACGTCGGTACTAATGGCACCGTCCTTAATAACAGCGGCGAGAATGTCAGCCACGGCACGTTGGGCAACATTGCCCGCAACAACAACCTGACCGCCGGCAGCGCCTCGGTGATTTTGAACGAGGTGACCTCCAAAAACGCCAGTAGCCTGAAGGGCTTTATCGAAGTTAACGGTCAGAAAGCGGACGTGGTGATCGCCAACCCGAACGGCATCACCTGCTCCGGCTGTAGCTTTGTCAATACCAACAAGGCCATCCTGACCACCGGTAAAGTCAACATGACCAGCGACGGCGCCATCGGCAGCTATACCGTAACGGGCGGCACCCTCACCATCGGCGAAAATGGCATGAACGCCGCTAACGGCTACGCGGTTCTGCTCGCCGACGCGATTAAGATTAACGGTAAAGTACAGGCCAATAATGCCCTGGTCAGCGCAGGTCGCTTCACCATGGATAACAGCTCTGGCGCGATAACCTCTGCAGGTAAACAAGCGACGCTTATCGAAATGACGATCAACCCGCAGTACAGCATCGACGTCAGCAGCCTTGGCGGCATCACCGCCAACAGCATCAGCATGGTCGGCAATAACATCGGCTTTGGCGTACGTAACCAGGGCTCCATTGTCGCTAACAGCACGCTGCAGCTCACCAGCAACGGTAACCTGCTGAACAAAGGGACAATAACGGGCAAAGGTTTGCTGAGCCAGGTTTCCACCGCCACGGGGATCACCAATGACGGCAGCATCGCCGGCGCTTATTACTTAATGCTTTCCAGTGGGAGCTCTATCGTCAATACTGGATCGCTCACCGGCGGCCAGCTGATTGCCTCCGCCAACAGTAACATCACGAGCTTTAAATCCGGTTCGATCACCGGCACCAACGGTTTAACGCTGACCAGCGGCGGGAAAATCAGCAACGAGGAAAAATCCTCATTGCTGTCAAATAACCAGATTTCCATCACGGCGATGGGCGATTTCTTCAATGAAGGCAAAATCAGCGCCAAAAATACCAGCCTGACGTTTGTTGGCGACAGCTTTAAAAACACCGGCAACATTAACTCTACCGGCCAAACCACCATTCAGTCGCTTAAGCAGGATGGCAGCGCAAACAGCGGGGAAATCTATAACCTCGGTAATATCACAGGCGAAAATATCAACCTGCAGACCAACGGTACGCTGGCGCAAAGCACCAGCGGTCGCATGGAAGCCACCAATGCCATTACCGCCCACAGCTACTGGCTGAATCAAAATGGTTATATGAAGGCGGCCGATATCACCACCGATCATGGCGTGGTAAGCAACAATGGCACTATCAATGCAAAGAATATTTCAATCACGACCTACTCAGATATCACCAACGAAGGGCAGATCAGCAGCACCGGCGACCTGACCTTAAATACCAAAAATAAAGGCGCGATCTACAACTATTCCACCCTCAGCGCGGGCGGCAATATGACGTTAACCGCCACCAAAGTGGTCAATGGTGGTAAAAGTTGCGGCATACTGGGCCTGGCGAAATGCGGCGTCGGGACCTTAACCGCCGATAAACTGGTACTCAACTCATCGCAGAAATATGTTAGCGACATGGGTGGGAAACAGTATTTCAAGAGCACCGAAGTCAACACCGTGAAATAAGACAAACCACGATGCGCGAAGCCTCGCGCATCGTTTTCGCACCGCTTAGGGTTCGAAGGGCCGACGCTGGAACTGATCGTGGCCACACTTCGGACAGCGCGGCAGCACGTCCGGGGTATACACTGCCAGGTGATAGTGGCACTTCTCGCAGACCAGATTGCCCAGGCCGACCACCTCACCGCTGTGGTACACGCCGTGGTGATTCAGATCCTGAAAGACTTCGCGCCACTCGAGCTGCGTTTTGTCGGTGATATCAGCCAGTTCCTGCCACAGGCTCTCTTTGATCACCCGCATAAACACGCTGTCGCTCTCGTCTTCATGACTCTCTTCGTAGCTGCGGGCAAACTCCTCGAGATCGCGTTTTACTGCCGCAATCACCGACTCGATCTCGCTCTGCGTGAGATCGCCGGCGCGGGCGATTTTTTCCCGCGCCTGTGTCACCAGCGCGTCGATATCGCGCTCTCCATGGCGGAGCCGTTCGCTGAGCGAGGAGACCAGTTCACGGTAATATTGAGCAACCTTGTTCATCATTTCGCCTCCGGTGTGGTTAACGTCTTCTGATAATAGACCTTATTCCTCTCCCGCTGTGTCTGACAAGCCACAGAGTCGCGAAATAATCAGCGCGGCTTTTGCCGATGTTAATGTGCGAAAGGCTGTTTTGACGGGGGCGTTTGGGCTATGCTATGCCGATCTGAAATAACACATCCATTGGCTACATTTTGTAGCTGTATTGAAAACAGGACCACTGGCTGCCATGCAAGAGCAATACCGCCCGGAAGAGATAGAATCGAAAGTCCAGCTTCACTGGGACGAAAATCGTACATTTGAAGTAACTGAAGACGAGAGCAAAGAGAAGTATTACTGCCTGTCGATGCTTCCTTATCCTTCTGGTCGACTACACATGGGTCACGTGCGTAACTACACCATCGGCGACGTGATTGCCCGCTACCAGCGTATGCTGGGCAAAAACGTCCTGCAGCCGATTGGCTGGGATGCGTTTGGTCTGCCGGCGGAAGGCGCGGCAGTGAAAAACAACACCGCGCCAGCACCGTGGACCTACGACAACATCGCCTACATGAAAAACCAGCTCAAAATGCTGGGTTTTGGCTATGACTGGAGCCGCGAGCTGGCGACCTGCACCCCGGAATACTACCGCTGGGAGCAGAAGTTCTTCACCGAGCTGTACAAAAAAGGGCTGGTATACAAGAAAACCTCCGCGGTGAACTGGTGCCCGAACGACCAGACCGTACTGGCCAACGAACAGGTTATCGACGGCTGCTGCTGGCGCTGCGATACCAAAGTCGAGCGTAAAGAGATCCCGCAGTGGTTTATTAAAATCACCGCCTACGCCGATGAACTGCTGAACGATCTGGATAAACTGGATCACTGGCCAGACACCGTAAAGACCATGCAGCGCAACTGGATCGGCCGTTCAGAAGGGGTGGAAATCTCCTTTGACGTCAATAACTACGCCGATAAGCTGACCGTCTACACCACCCGTCCGGACACCTTTATGGGCTGCACCTACCTGGCTGTCGCGGCGGGTCACCCGCTGGCGCAGCAGGCTGCAGCGAACAATCCGGCGCTGGCTGCCTTTATCGACGAATGCCGTAATACCAAAGTAGCCGAAGCCGACATGGCGACGATGGAGAAAAAAGGCGTCGATACCGGGTTTAAAGCCATTCACCCGCTGACCGGCGAAGAAATTCCTGTCTGGGCGGCAAACTTCGTGCTGATGGAATATGGCACCGGCGCGGTCATGGCCGTTCCGGGTCACGACCAGCGTGACTATGAGTTCGCCAGCAAGTACGGTCTGAACATCAAGCCGGTTATCCTCGCCGCTGACGGCAGCGAGCCGGATCTCTCCGCGCAGGCGCTGACCGAGAAAGGCGTCCTGTTTAACTCCGGCGAGTTCAGCGGCCTCGATTATGAAGCCGGCTTCAACGCCATTGCCGACAAACTGGCAGCCATGGGCGTAGGCGAGCGTAAAATTAACTACCGTCTGCGTGACTGGGGTGTGTCCCGTCAACGCTACTGGGGTGCGCCGATCCCGATGGTGACCCTGGAAGATGGCACCGTGCTGCCGACCCCGGAAGATCAACTGCCGGTGATCCTGCCGGAAGATGTGGTCATGGACGGCATCACCAGCCCGATCAAAGCCGATCCTGAATGGGCGAAGACCACCGTTAACGGTCAGCCGGCGCTGCGTGAAACCGACACCTTTGACACCTTTATGGAATCCTCCTGGTACTATGCGCGCTACACCTGCCCGCAGTATCAGGAAGGGATGCTGGATTCGAAAGCGGCCAACTACTGGCTGCCGGTAGATATCTACATCGGCGGTATCGAACACGCCATCATGCACCTGCTCTACTTCCGCTTCTTCCACAAGCTGATGCGCGACTCGGGCATGGTCAACTCCGATGAGCCGGCGAAGCAGCTGCTGTGCCAGGGCATGGTGCTGGCTGACGCCTTCTACTATGTAGGCGAAAACGGCGAACGTAACTGGGTTTCCCCGGTTGACGCCATCGTTGAGCGCGACGAAAAAGGCCGCATCGTGAAAGCGAAAGACGCGGCAGGCCATGAGCTGGTGTACACCGGCATGAGCAAGATGTCCAAGTCGAAAAACAACGGCATCGACCCGCAGGTGATGGTTGAGCGTTATGGCGCGGATACCGTGCGTCTGTTCATGATGTTTGCGTCCCCGGCGGATATGACCCTCGAGTGGCAGGAATCTGGCGTTGAAGGGGCTAACCGCTTCCTGAAACGCGTCTGGAAACTGGTCTACGAGCACACCACCAAAGGGGACGTTGCGGCACTGAACGTGGCGGCGCTGAGTGAAGATCAGAAAGCGCTGCGTCGCGATATTCACAAAACGATCGCCAAAGTGACCGATGACATCGGCCGTCGTCAGACCTTCAACACCGCCATCGCGGCGATCATGGAGCTGATGAACAAGCTGGCGAAAGCGCCGCAGGAAGACGAACAGGATCGTGCCCTGATGCAGGAAGCGCTGCTGGCGGTGGTGCGTATGCTGAACCCGTTCACCCCGCACGCCAGCTTCACCCTGTGGCGCGAGCTGAACGGCGAAGGCGATATCGACAACGCGCCGTGGCCGGTGGCGGATGAAAGCGCGATGGTGGAAGACAGCACCCTCGTCGTCGTCCAGGTCAATGGCAAAGTTCGTGGTAAAATTACCGTTGCGGTAGATGCAACTGAAGAGCAGGTCCGCGAGCGTGCCGGCCAGGAGCATCTGGTCGCGAAATATCTCGACGGTAAAACCGTGCGTAAAGTGATTTACGTTCCGGGTAAACTGCTCAATCTGGTCGTTGGCTAAGCGCGGGAGGAAGCGTGCGATATCTGGTAACAATGTTGTTATCCCTGGCGGTGCTTGTCACCGCCGGCTGTGGCTGGCATCTGCGTAGCACTACGAAGGTGCCCACCACCATGAAAACCATGATTCTTCAGTCGAGCGATCCGAACGGACCGTTAAGTCGCGCGGTACGTAATCAGCTGCGTCTTAATGGCGTGGACCTGATCGACGCCAGCACGCTGCGTAAAGATGTTCCTTCTCTGCGCCTCGATGGTTCGTCGATTCAGAAAGATACCGCCTCGGTGTTCCAGGATGGTCGTACGGCGGAATATCAGATGGTCATGACCGTTCATGCCAGCGTCCTGATCCCGGGTCACGATATCTATCCGATTACCACCAAGGTCTATCGTTCGTTCTTCGATAACCCTCAGGCGGCGTTAGCGAAAGACGCCGAGCAGGATATGATTATTCAGGAAATGTACGACAAAGCGGCGGAACAGCTGATTCGTAAGCTGCCGAGCGTGCAGGTTGCAGATGTTGAAGCAACCCAGCAGGAAGAGAAACCGGTCGCCGGCAGCACGGTACCGGCTTCCTCGGGTAACCGCGTCTCCACCACTCTGGGTCAATGATGATTCGGTTGTACCCGGAACAGCTCCGCGCGCAGCTCACTGAAGGGCTGCGCGCGGCCTATCTGCTGCTTGGCAACGATCCCCTGCTGTTGCAGGAAAGCCAGGACGCCATTCGCGAAGCCGCTGCCGCCCAGGGCTTTACCGAGCACCACACCTTCACCATCGATAACAGTACCGACTGGCAGGCGATTTTCGCGTTAAGCCAGGCGTTGAGTCTGTTCTCCAGCCGGCAAACGCTGCTGCTAATCCTGCCGGAAAACGGCCCTAACGCGGCGATCAACGAACAGCTGGCGACCCTGATCGGCCTGCTGCACGACGACCTGCTGCTGATAGTTCGCGGGAATAAGCTGACCAAAGCCCAGGAGAATGCCGCGTGGCTTACCGCCCTGGCGCAGCGGGCCGTCCAGGTCAGTTGCCAGACGCCGGAATACGCACAGCTGCCGCGCTGGCTGGCCGCCCGGGCCAAACAGCATCAGCTGCAGCTCGACGACGCGGCCAGTCAGCTGCTGTGCTACTGTTACGAAGGTAATCTGCTGGCGCTGGCGCAGGCGCTGGAGCGTCTGGCGCTGCTCTGGCCGGACGGTAAGCTGACCCTGCCCCGGGTTGAGCAGGCGGTAAACGATGCCGCCCACTTTACCCCTTACCATTGGGTCGATGCGCTACTGGCAGGCAAAAGCAAGCGCGTGCTGCATGTTCTGCAACAGCTCCGCCTTGAAGGCTGCGAGCCGGCGATCCTGCTGCGTACGCTACAGCGGGAGCTGCTGCTGCTGGTCACGCTCAAACGCCAGTCGACGCACACGCCGCTGCGCTCGCTGTTTGATAAACATCGGGTCTGGCAAAACCGCCGTCAGCTGCTCAGCGATGCCCTCGCCCGACTGAGCGGGGAACAGTTGCGCCAGGCGGTGACCCTCCTGACCCGCGCGGAACTGACCTTTAAACAGGATTACGGGTACGACGTCTGGCCCGAACTGGAAAGTCTTTCGTTGTTGCTCTGCCACAAAGCCCTGGCGGACGTTTTTATTGATGGTTGATATGACTCAGTTACAGGCAATCTATGGCGGCACCTTCGATCCGGTGCATTATGGTCACCTCAAGCCGGTCGAGATCCTGGCGAATCAGATTGGCCTGAGCAAGGTCATCATCATGCCTAACAACGTCCCGCCGCACCGTCCCCAGCCGGAAGCCACCAGCGCCCAGCGCGTGCACATGCTGAAGCTGGCGATTGCCGATAAACCGCTGTTCACGCTCGATGAACGCGAACTGCGGCGCGATACCCCCTCCTGGACGGCGCAAACGCTGCAGGAGTGGCGCCAGGAGCAGGGGCCGCGCAAACCGCTGGCGTTTATCATCGGCCAGGATTCGCTGCTCACCTTCCCCACCTGGCACCGCTATGAAACCATCCTTGATAACGTTCATCTGATCGTCTGCCGCCGCCCGGGTTACCCGCTGACCATGGCGCACGACGCGGATCAGCAGTGGCTGGACCGTCACTTAACCCACGACGTAGAGCGCCTGCATAACCGCCCCGCCGGGGCCATCTACCTGGCGGAAACGCCGTGGTTCGATATCTCGGCGACGATTATCCGCCAGCGCCTCGAGCGCGGGGAATCCTGCGCCGAGATGCTGCCGGCCACCGTGCTGGACTACATCCGCGAGCAGGGACTCTATTGCTGACCCCGGACTGGGCCTGATGCTAAAAAAGCGCTATCGTAGCGCCACGTCTCCACCGCCTGTCTGAGCATCATCATGAAATTATGGTTAGTTCGCCACGGCGAAACCGAAGCCAACGTTGCCGGGTTATACAGCGGCCACGCCCCCACTCCTCTGACGCCGCGCGGCGTCGCCCAGGCGCGAGCGCTCGGCGAACGGCTGCGGGCAGTACCTTTCGACAAAGTCATCTGTAGCGAGCTGGCGAGAACCGCGAGGACGGCCGATCTGCTGCTTGGCGATCGCCATATCCCGCGTGAGTGCCATGCCACGCTCAATGAAATGTTTTTCGGCGACTGGGAGATGCGTCATCATCGCGACCTTCAGCGAGAGGATGCGGAAAACTATGCCGCGTGGTGTGCTGACTGGCAGCACGTGGCCCCCACCAACGGCGAAAGCTTTCAGAATTTTGCCCGCCGCGTCAGCGAATTCACCACAACGCTGGCCGACTGCCGCCATCTTGACCACCTGCTGATTGTCGGCCATCAGGGCGTCCTGAGCCTGCTGACGGCCCTGCTGTTGCAGATGCCCGCGGCGGCGATGTGGCATTTCCCGATTGCCCATGGCGCCTGGAGCCTCCTCGATATGCGCGACGATTTCACCACCCTGCGCGTATTAAATAGCCAGGCCGTCTGGCAGCCGCAAGAAGAATTCCCGCCAGACCATTGACAGGCCAGAGCAGGCTGCTATTCTCCGCTGCCGGGCAGCATCCGCCACAGCATGTTTGCAGAAATTGTTTTACAAAAATGGCGATGCAATCCGCGGCGAGGGATGGGATGATACCCCGCCACGAACGCCTGCCGACAGACATTTCACCCGACTTTTTCATCAGTTCAGGTATACTGTCAGGCTCTTTATCATTATCAATCTTCATGCACCCAGGGGGAACACTTGCAGGGTAAAGCACTCCAGGATTTTGTTATCGACAAAATTGATGACCTGAAAGGTCAGGACATCGTCGCCATTGATGTACATGGCAAATCCAGCATCACCGATTGCATGATTATCTGCACCGGCACCTCTACCCGTCACGTGATGTCCATCGCCGACCACGTGGTTCAGGAATCCCGCGCCGCCGGCATGCTGCCGCTGGGCGTTGAAGGGGAGGCCGCCGCCGACTGGATCGTCGTCGACCTCGGCGACGTGATGGTTCACGTCATGCAGGAAGAGAGCCGTCGTCTGTACGAGCTGGAAAAACTCTGGAGTTAATGCGTGAAGTTGCAGCTGGTGGCCGTTGGCACCAAAATGCCGGACTGGGTACAGACCGGCTTTAGCGAGTATCTGCGCCGTTTTCCCAAAGATATGCCGTTTGAACTGGTGGAGATCCCCGCCGGTAAACGCGGCAAGAACGCCGATATCAAGCGCATCCTCGAAAAAGAGGGCGAGATGATGTTGGCCGCTGCCGGTAAGAACCGTATCGTGACCCTGGATATTCCGGGAAAACCATGGGATACGCCGCAGCTGGCGCGCGAACTGGAACGCTGGAAACAGGACGGGCGCGACGTCAGTTTGCTGGTAGGCGGCCCGGAAGGCCTCTCTCCAGCCTGTAAAGCAGCGGCGGAACAGAGTTGGTCGCTCTCCACCCTCACCTTACCTCACCCGCTGGTGCGCGTACTGGTGGCCGAGAGTCTGTATCGGGCGTGGAGCATTACCACCAACCACCCGTACCACCGTGAGTAATGATGATCAGGGTAGACTAAGCAGCGAATGAAATTACAGAATTCTTTCCGCGACTATACGGCTGAATCCTCGCTGTTCGTGCGCCGGGCGCTGGTCGCTTTTTTGGGGATTTTGCTGCTTACCGGCGTTCTGGTCGCCAACCTGTACAATGTGCAAATCGTTCGCTTCAATGACTATCAGACGCGTTCGAACGAAAACCGCATCAAGCTGGTACCGATCCCGCCGAGCCGCGGCATTATTTACGATCGCAACGGCACCCCGCTGGCGCTTAACCGCACCATTTATCAGCTGGAGATGATGCCGGAGAAAGTCGATAACGTGCAGCAGACGCTGGATGCGCTGCGTGACGTCGTCGATTTAACCGACGACGATATCGCCGGCTTCAAAAAGGAGCGCGCCCGCTCCCATCGCTTTACCTCGATTCCGGTAAAGGTCAACCTCAGTGAAGTGCAGGTTGCCCGCTTTGCCGTCAACCAGTACCGCTTTCCCGGCGTGGAAGTCAAAGGCTACAAGCGTCGTTATTATCCCTATAACTCGGCGCTGACGCACGTCATTGGCTACGTCTCAAAAATTAACGATAAAGACGTCGACCGCCTCGACAAAGAAGGCAAGCTGGCTAACTACGCCTCGACCCACGACATCGGTAAGCTGGGTATTGAGCGTTATTATGAGGATGTCCTGCACGGTCAGACCGGCTACGAAGAGGTTGAAGTGAACAACCGCGGCCGCGTCATTCGACAACTGAAAGAGGTGCCGCCGCAGGCCGGACGCGATATCTACCTCACTCTCGATCTCAAGCTGCAGCAGTATATCGAAACCCTGCTGGCCGGTAGCCGTGCCGCCGTGGTGGTCACCGATCCGCGTACCGGCGCCGTTCTGGCGCTGGTATCTACGCCAAGCTATGACCCGAACCTGTTCGTCGACGGCATCTCCAGTAAAGATTACTCCGGCCTGCTCAACGATCCGAACACGCCGCTGGTCAACCGCGCGACGCAGGGGGTCTACCCGCCGGCGTCAACGGTAAAACCGTACGTCGCCGTCTCGGCGCTGAGCGCCGGGGTGATCACCCGCAATACCAGCCTGTTCGACCCAGGCTGGTGGCAGCTGCCTGGCTCCGATAAACGCTATCGTGACTGGAAAAAATGGGGCCACGGCCACCTGAACGTCACCAAAGCGCTGGAGGAGTCTGCGGATACCTATTTCTATCAGGTCGCCTATGACATGGGCATCGATCGCCTCTCTGAGTGGATGAGCAAGTTTGGCTACGGCCACTACACCGGTATCGACCTTTCTGAAGAGCGCTCGGGCAACATGCCAACCCGCGAATGGAAGCTCAAGCGCTTCAAGAAACCCTGGTACCAGGGGGACACCATTCCGGTGGGCATCGGTCAGGGGTACTGGACTGCCACCCCCATCCAGATGAACAAGGCGCTGATGATCCTGATTAACGACGGGGTGGTGAAAGTGCCGCACCTGCTGCAAAGCACCGTGGAAGACGGCAAGCCCGTTCCGTGGGTTCAGCCGCATGAGCCGCCGGTGGGCGACATCCATTCCGGCTACTGGGAAATCGCCAAAGACGGCATGTTCGGCGTGGCCAACCGCGGCAACGGCACCGCGCACAAATATTTCGCCAGCGCGCCGTATAAGATCGCGGCCAAGTCCGGTACCGCCCAGGTGTTCGGCCTGAAGGCCAACGAAACCTATAACGCGCACCGCATCTCTGAACGTCTGCGCGACCATAAACTGATGACGGCGTTTGCGCCTTATAACAACCCTCAGGTTGCCGTGGCGATGATCCTGGAAAACGGCGGCGCCGGCCCGGCGGTCGGCACCATTATGCGCCAAATCCTCGATCACATTATGCTGGGCGATAACAACACCACGCTGCCAAGCGAAAACCCGGCGGTCACCGCAGGGGAGGATCAATAATGACGGATAATCCGAACAAAAAATCGCTGTGGGATAAAATCCATCTTGACCCCACCATGCTGCTGATCCTGCTGGCGCTACTGACCTATAGTGCGCTGGTTATCTGGAGCGCCAGCGGTCAGGACGTCGGCATGATGGAACGTAAAATCGGCCAGATCGCCATGGGCGTGGTGATCATGATCGTCATGGCGCAGATCCCACCGCGGGTCTATGAAGGCTGGGCGCCCTATCTTTATATTTTCTGTATTATTCTGCTGGTGGCCGTTGATGCTTTCGGCGCTATCTCCAAAGGGGCGCAGCGCTGGCTGGATCTCGGTATCGTCCGCTTTCAGCCGTCGGAGATAGCGAAAATCGCCGTGCCGCTGATGGTCGCGCGCTTTATTAACCGCGACGTCTGTCCGCCGTCGCTGAAGAACACCGCGATTGCGCTGGTGCTGATCTTCCTGCCGACCCTGCTGGTGGCAGCGCAGCCCGACCTCGGCACCTCGATTCTGATCGCCCTCTCCGGGCTGTTTGTGCTGTTCCTTTCCGGTCTAAGCTGGCGTCTTATCGGGATCGCCGTGGTGCTGGTCGCCGCCTTTATTCCGATCCTGTGGTTCTTCCTGATGCATGACTATCAGCGCCAGCGCGTGATGATGCTCCTCGACCCGGAAACTGACCCGCTGGGCGCCGGCTATCACATTATTCAGTCTAAAATTGCCATTGGCTCCGGCGGTCTGCGCGGCAAAGGCTGGCTGCACGGCACGCAGTCGCAGCTGGAGTTCCTGCCGGAACGCCACACCGACTTTATCTTCGCCGTGCTGGCCGAAGAGCTGGGGCTGATTGGTGTGCTGATCCTGCTGGCGCTCTATATTCTGCTGATCATGCGCGGGCTGTGGATCGCCGCCCAGGCGCAAACCACCTTTGGCCGGGTCATGGCCGGTGGTTTAATGTTGATTTTATTCGTTTATGTCTTCGTAAATATTGGTATGGTGAGTGGTATTTTACCGGTGGTGGGCGTACCGTTGCCGCTGGTGAGCTACGGGGGCTCCGCCCTGATCGTATTGATGGCCGGGTTTGGTATCGTGATGTCGATCCATACCCACAGAAAAATGTTGTCGAAAAGCGTTTAAAGGGGTTTGCAATGCGTAAGCAATGGCTGGGGATCTGCATAGCAGCGGGGCTGCTGGCGGCATGTTCGAGTGATGACGTGCAACAAAAAACGGTCAGTACTCCACAGCCGGCCGTCTGTAATGGCCCGACGGTTGAGATCAGCGGCGCCGATCCGCAGTATGAAACGCCGAACGCCACGGCGAATCAGGATTATGAGCGCGACGGTAAAAGCTATAAAATCGTTCAGGATCCGGCCAACTTTACGCAGGCTGGTTTTGCGGCGATCTATGACGCGGAACCTAACAGTAACCTGACCGCCAGCGGCGAAACCTTCGATCCGACCCAGTTGACCGCGGCGCACCCCACGCTGCCAATCCCGAGCTATGCGCGGATCACCAACCTCGCTAACGGCCGCATGATCGTCGTGCGGATTAACGATCGCGGCCCGTATGGTAACGATCGCGTTATCTCGCTCTCCCGTGCGTCTGCTGACCGTCTGAACACCTCGAACAACACCAAGGTGCGTATCGACCCCATCATCGTTGCGCCTGACGGTTCGCTTTCCGGTCCGGGAATGGCCTGCACCACCGTCGCCAAACAGACGTACGCCCTGCCCGCCCGACCGAATCTGGACGGCGGTGACGCCACAGGTATGAACCAGCCTGCGCCTGCCGACGTTCGCCCGATCAGCAACAGCACGCTGAAGCCGGAAGACAGCGTCGGCGCGCCGGTGAACAGCGGCGGTTTCCTCGGCGCCCCGACGCCGCTGAACAGCGGCGTGCTGGAGAGTAGCGAGCCGGCAGCCACGACCGCCGCCACTGCGGCCCCTGCTGCTGCCGTCGCGACGCAAACGGCTCCCGTCACCGCGCCAGGCTCCATCCAGGGTAGCGTAGCGGCGACAGCGGCCACTGCCGCGACCGCCAGCGCCGTTGCCGCCTCCTCTACCGCCACCTCCAGCGCCAGCGGTAATTTTGTCGTCCAGGTTGGCGCAGTGAGCGACCAGGCGCGGGCGCAGCAGTATCAGCAGCGCCTGAGCCAGCAGTTCTCGGTGCCAGGCCGGGTCACGCAAAACGGCGCGGTATGGCGTATTCAGCTGGGCCCGTTTGCTGATAAGGCGCAGGCCAGCGCCGTTCAGCAGCGCCTGCAAAGCGAAGCGCAGCTGCAGTCCTTTATTACTCGCGCCAACTAAACGCCGCGGGCAGCCCGTTCACCTTGCGCATGTAAAAGTCATTAACAAACTCATGCGCAATGTCGGATGCTGGCCCGCAGAGCATTTGCTATAGTAAGGCACTTTTTTTAACTCCATCACGGATGCCGTTGTTCTGACCATGAAGACCTCTTTCACCGCTCGTTTACTCATCACGGCGCTCTCCGTTGCAGCGCTCTCCTCCGCTGCCCGCGCCGATGACCTGAATATCAAAACGATGATCCCAGGCGCCCCGCAGATTGACGCCGAATCCTGGGTGCTTATTGATTACAACTCCGGCAAAGTGCTGGCGGAAAATAACGCCGACTCCCGTCGCGACCCGGCCAGTCTGACCAAAATGATGACCAGCTATGTCATCGGTCAGGCGATGAAAGCGGGTAAATTCAAAGAGTCCGATCTGGTCACTGTCGGCAACGATGCCTGGGCCACCGGCAACCCGGTTTTCAAAGGCTCTTCTCTGATGTTCCTCAAGCCGGGGATGCAGGTTCCGGTTTCGCAGCTGATCCGGGGTATCAACCTGCAGTCGGGTAACGATGCCTGCGTGGCCATGGCCGACTATGTTGCCGGTAGCCAGGACGCCTTCGTCAGCCTGATGAACAACTATGTTAACGCCCTGGGCCTGAAAAACACCCATTTCCAGACCGTTCACGGCCTCGATGCTGACGGACAGTACAGTTCCGCGCGCGACATGGCGCTGATTGGCCAGGCGCTGATCCGCGATGTGCCGAACGAGTACTCTATCTATCGTGAGAAAGAGTTCACTTTCAACGGCATCCGCCAGCTGAACCGTAACGGCCTGCTGTGGGATAACAGCCTGAACGTCGACGGCATCAAAACGGGTCATACCGACAAAGCGGGCTACAACCTCGTCGCCTCTGCCACCGAAGGCCAGATGCGTCTTATCTCGGCGGTGATGGGCGGACGTACTTTCAAAGGTCGTGAGTCGGAAAGCAAAAAACTGCTGACCTGGGGCTTCCGCTTCTTTGAAACCGTCAACCCGATCAAAGCCGGCAAAGAGTTTGCTTCCGAACCGGCCTGGTTCGGTGACAGCGATCGCGCCTCGCTGGGGGTGGATAAAGATGTCTACCTGACCATCCCGCGTGGCCGGATGAAAGATCTGAAAGCCAGCTATGTGCTGAATAACACTGAACTGCACGCCCCGCTGCAGAAAAACCAGGTGGTCGGCACCATCAACTTCCAGTTAGATGGTAAAACTATCGATCAGCGCCCGCTGGTGGTGCTGCAGGAAATCCCGGAAGGGAATTTCTTTGGCAAAATTATTGATTACATTAAGTTAATGTTCCACCACTGGTTTGGTTAAAAATCGAACACTTGAAAGTGTGATTTCCATCCCCATATACTATTTATCCAAGTAACCTGATAACTCCCGCCCTTGGTGGGAGTTATTATTTTGTCGTAACACCGGAGCTGACATGAAAACCAAACTTAACGAACTGCTGGAATTCCCTACCCCCTTTACTTACAAAGTAATGGGACAGGCGTTGCCGGAGCTGGTTGATCAGGTGGTGGAAGTGGTACAGCGCCATGCGCCTGGTGATTACTCGCCGTCAGTAAAACCGAGCAGCAAAGGTAACTACCACTCGGTCTCCATCACCATCAACGCCACCCACATTGAGCAGGTGGAAACGCTGTACGAAGAGTTAGGCAATATCGATATCGTACGGATGGTGCTGTAACCTTTTCCCCGACCCGGCCGCCGTGCCGGGTCCTTTCATCCCCTTCCGCCCTGCTGTGATATACTCCCCGCCCTGAGTCCTCTCTTCCCGGCGGAGATGTTGTTTTGCAGCACAATAAAATTCTTATCCGGCAGCTTGGCCTGCAACCATACGAACCCATCTCGCAGGCGATGCATGAATTCACCGACGCCCGCGATGAAGACACCCTCGACGAGATCTGGCTGGTGGAACATCACCCGGTCTTCACTCAGGGCCAGGCAGGCAAAGCGGAACACGTGCTGGTGCCCGGCGATATTCCGGTGATCCAGAGCGATCGCGGCGGCCAGGTGACCTATCACGGTCCAGGACAGCAGGTAATGTATGTTCTGTTGAACCTTAAACGCCGCAAGCTGGGTGTGCGCGAGCTGGTGACGCTGCTGGAGCAAACGGTCGTTAATACCCTGGCCGAGTATGGCATCGAATCGCATCCCCGCGCCGATGCCCCAGGGGTCTACGTCGGCGATCGCAAAATCTGCTCACTGGGACTGCGGATCCGCAAAGGGTGCTCTTTCCACGGTCTGGCGCTCAATATCGCGATGGATCTCGCGCCATTTCTGCGCATCAATCCCTGCGGCTATGCCGGCATGGAGATGACGCAAATGCGCCAGTGGCAGCCAGAGGTGACTCCAGAGACGGTCGCCCCGCGGCTGGTCGCCAATCTGCTGGCGCTGCTGAACCATCCCCCGCACGAATATCTCCCCCAGCAGTAAACGGTAGATCAGCGCCCCGCAGGCGGCGGGGCGCTAAACGATTAACACATTATTTTTGCAATCAATTGTCACGTACGGGATGTGGTGGGCCGCTATACTTGCCCTATCATTCCCAACCGGACTCATCGCGTGCCAGAGAATACGTCTCCGTCAGAATCCCCTGAACGACAGGATGAACGTTATGACCGCCAGATGTTTCGCATCCTGCGCAATATTGACCTCAACCTGTTAACCATCTTCGAAGCCGTTTACGTCCATAAAGGCATCGTCAACGCCGCTAAGATACTGAATATCACGCCATCGGCTATTAGCCAGTCGATTAACAAACTGCGGGCGCTTTTTCCTGACCCGCTGTTTATCCGCAAGGGGCAAGGTGTGATGCCCACCGCGTATGCTACCCATCTTCATCAGTACATCAGCCGGGGTATGGAGGCTTTCCTCAGTGCGCTGGATATCGCCGGTAGCCCCCACCAGCAGCGGGTGATCACTATCGCCACCACGCCAGGCATGGGGGCGCTACTGATACCCATCGTGGCCAGTGCGCTAAAACCGGCCTTTCCGCAGATCCTGTTGCACAACATCGCCATCACCGACGCCGCGCGGCAGCTCGACCAGCGCCAGGTGGATCTGTTAATTGACACTCATCTGCACAGCGGCCAGGCGATAAGCCATCATGTGCTGTACCAGGATCGGGTACGGATGTACTGCCGTGCCGAGCACCCCGCGCTGCATGGCCCACAGGATGAAGCCCATCTCGCTCAGTATGAATTTGCGCTGCTGCTTCCGGAAGGCCAGCGCTACCCCACCCTTCACCGCCGCCTGCAGGAAGAGATGGGCGAACGACGCTGCGGATTCAGCACCTTTAACCTGCTGACCCAGGCAGCCATGATCGCCGAGAGCGACATGCTGGGGCTGACCACCGAGCGCCTGTTCGCCATGGTATCCCGGCTTTGGCCACTGCAAACCCTGGATTTTCACTCCCTGCAGGACGAAAAAATTAATGTTGCGCTGCACTACAATAAGCAAAGCGGGAAGGAGCCATTGCTGAAAGAAATTATCGAGACGGTAATCCAGGCGTTTAAGGCGTAGCGCACGGAAAGAAAAAGGATAAAACAACAACTATTTTACAATTTGCGAGGCAGGCAGGCTGCTTTCTGCCCCTTTTCAATGGTATACTGCCTGCTCTTGATTCAAAAATAGTTGATAATTGCAACATTTCATTGAATTAATTCGCTTTCCTTCGTGACTCGCAACTGGAACACGCACGCTATGAGTAAACCCATTGTGATGGAACGCGGTGTTAAGTACCGCGACGCCGATAAAATGGCCCTTATCCCGGTGAAAAACGTGGCAACTGAGCGTGAAGCTCTGCTCAGAAAACCGGAATGGATGAAAATCAAACTTCCGGCAGATTCGTCCCGTATCCAGGGTATCAAAGCAGCGATGCGTAAGAACGGCCTGCACTCCGTGTGTGAAGAAGCCTCCTGCCCGAACCTTGCAGAATGCTTCAACCACGGTACCGCGACCTTTATGATCCTTGGCGCGATCTGTACCCGTCGCTGCCCGTTCTGCGATGTCGCGCACGGGCGCCCGGTTGCACCAGATGCGAACGAACCACAGAAGCTGGCGCAAACCATCGCTGATATGGGTCTGCGCTACGTCGTGGTCACTTCAGTGGACCGTGACGACCTGCGTGATGGCGGCGCACAGCATTTTGCCGACTGCATCAGCGCCATTCGCGAGAAAAACCCGTCGATTAAGATCGAAACGCTGGTTCCGGATTTCCGCGGCCGCATGGATCGCGCGCTTGATATTCTGACGGTAACCCCGCCGGATGTCTTCAACCATAACCTCGAAAACGTACCTCGTCTCTATCGTCAGGTGCGTCCGGGCGCGGATTACAACTGGTCGCTGAAGCTGCTGGAGCGTTTTAAAGAAGCGCATCCGGAGATCCCGACGAAATCTGGCCTGATGGTCGGTCTGGGCGAAACCAACGACGAGATCATTGAAGTGATGCGCGACCTGCGTCGCCATGGCGTCACCATGCTGACGTTAGGCCAGTATCTGCAGCCGAGCCGTCACCACCTGCCAGTACAGCGCTACGTCAGCCCGGAAGAGTTCGAAGAGATGAAAGCGGAAGCGATGGCGATGGGCTTCACCCACGCCGCCTGCGGTCCCTTCGTTCGCTCTTCCTATCATGCCGACCTGCAGGCTAAAGGAATGGAAGTGAAGTAACTGCCGCTTCTGCCGCTGCGCGCCTTTTCGCCGCAGCGGCCCCTCTCCGCTTCCTCTGCTTCCTCTGCTTCGCGTTTTCGTAACAGTTCGTTGCATCTTTTCTGCGCGGCATCGCCAAAAACGACAAAGGCCGCAACGATATTCGTCGCGGCCTCTTCGCCGTTCCGCCAACATCCCTCCGGGGGGACGCATCGGATCAATTACTCTTTATGAGAGATCTTCTGCGCCGGCGCTTCTTCTTCCACGGTGGCTTTCTTCGCGCTATCGTCATCCTCGTTCATGGCCTTTTTAAAGCCCTTGATAGCCGAACCCAGGTCGCCGCCCAGCGTACGTAATTTCTTGGTACCAAACACTAAGATAATCAGTGCTGCGACTACCAGCAGTTTGGTAATACTAATCTCACCCATAGCTAACCTTCTTCTCTATACAAGCTGCGAATACGCCATCATACACGCATTTATCCGTCATATTGTAATCCACCTGTGCGTGGGCTGCGTGATTCGGCCCAGAGCCTTCCCCCTGAAGGAGTTAGCGCAGGGGTGTCCGTCCTGACGTGCACAGCGAATTATTAGGATAAACAATACGGGTATTTGACGCGCGGACACAATAGCAATCTGTAACAAGGTGAATCAAGCCCTGTTTAAAAAAACATCACAATAATTGCGGTGGCGCAAATCGTCGGTTCTGCAGTACCGGCAAACGCTCGCGAACCCGCGCAAGGTGCTCTGCGGAGACATCGGCAAAGATCAGCTGCGGTTCGCTCCCGGCCCCCGCCAGCGTCGTTCCCAGCGGGTCTACAATGCGGCTCTGACCAATATTCCGCGTCCCGCATTCGCCTGCCGCCACGATATAGCAGGTCGTATCGAGCGCGCGCGCCGCCAACAGCGTCGCCCAGTGGTGCTCTTTCTGTGGCCCTCTCACCCATGCGGTGGGCAGTACCAGCAGCTCAGCTCCGTTCAGCGCCAGCGATAGGGCCAGTTCCGGAAAGCGAAGATCGTAGCAGGTCATCAGGCCAACGCGTAACCCCGCCACTTCAATTACCGGCGGGATCTGCTGGCCAGGATCCACCCGCCGCGACTCCTGCATTGCGAAGGCGTCGTATAAATGCAGTTTGTGATAATGGGCTATTACTTCGCCATCCCGCAAGACCACCAGCGTATTGGTCGCACGGCCTTCTGCCGACGGCACATGCAGCGTCAGGACCGTGGTCAAACGGTTACGCCCGCTCTCAGCCAGCAGCAGCTGCAAAAACGCCCCATCCAGCGGCTGAGCCGATTTCACTGACATATCCGGGTCGTTGTCATCTCGCGCCAGTAACGCCTCTGGCAGCACCAGCAGCGCCGCCCCTTCACGCGCAGCCTGTTGCATCATCGTCACACAGGTCTGCGCATTCGTCCGCCATACTGGCGTGACGGCAAATTGTCCTGCCGCTACCCGCATGTTTTTCTCCGGTCAGGTTATGAATAGCCAATCGCGCCCGTCGCGCGCTACACTTGAGGTTCTCTTATATCAAATAGCAGGAAACAACCGTGTTTCAACTTCTTTGCGCCGTTTTTATTGGCGGTGGCACCGGCAGCGTATTGCGCTGGTGGCTCGGCATGAAGCTCAACCCTGTGCATCATGCTATCCCGATTGGGACATTGACGGCCAACCTGGTAGGCGCCTTTGTGATTGGTGCCGGGCTGGCGTGGTTTAACCGTCTGACGGATATTGACCCGATGTGGAAGCTCCTGATCACCACCGGGTTCTGCGGCGGGTTGACCACCTTCTCCACCTTCTCGGCGGAAGTGGTCTTTCTCCTGCAGCAGGGGCGGGTGAGCTGGGCACTCCTCAACGTGATGGTGAACTTGCTGGGTTCGTTTGCCATGACGGCCGTCGCCTTCTGGCTTTTCTCGCAGGCCGCCAGCCGTTAACAATCTGAAAAACACGCAAAAAAAAACCCGCGTTAAGCGGGTTTTTATATTCTACTGACGTGTTGGTTAGATAGCCATTACGTTTGCAGCAGAAGGGCCTTTGGCACCGTTAGTGATTTCGAACTCTACACGCTGACCTTCAGCCAGAGTTTTGAAACCGTTGGACTGGATTGCAGAGAAGTGTACGAATACATCTTTGCTGCCATCTTCCGGAGTAATGAAACCGAATCCTTTGGACTCATTAAACCACTTAACGTTACCTTTAATCTTAGACATCAAAATTACCTTTATATGAAAAATCGACACTAATGCTGTGTCGAGTATCAGTACACCAATTGTGGTACCTTTTGTCCAGTGCAACTTTGCTAAAAAGTGATAAAAGTCGCTATCTTTTTTAGTGGGTAACGCTTTAGTCCTTGTTTTTCCACAAGACACACCGCTTATCTCATTTATTGCTAAGACTTAGCGAATTAAAACTGTATACGAGCCCAGGCGAAGTAAACGTTACCGTTATTGTAGGTGCCGGGAATATAGGTCATCTGGAAAGTCGCCGGACCGTAACCTATTGACGCCAATGGTAAGATCACCGGAATGGGGATGTAGTCCCAGTTATCGCGCGCCGTCACGCCAAGGGTATAGCCGAGTCCAAGGTGGAAGTTCTGGTCGGTCAGCGGGCGCCAGGTTTTCTCCCAGCCGTAGCCGCCGATAGGCTCCCATTTATTGAAAGAATCTTTAAACGCCATCAGGTACAGACCGTGCCAGTTTCCCTTCTCATCCCAGCGCGAGACGCCAAAACCCGCGCCCCAGGGGCGTTCGTTATACTTATCCGTCTTTTCCTTATCATAGGCAAACCGCGCGTGCCAGGTAATGGCTGGAACGTACAAGTCATAGTGCTCCGGCTCATTCCAGGTCTGCGCGACGTTATTACTTAAGGTCTGGTAACCTTCGCTGAGGGTCGATGAAAACGACGCGCTGGCGTTTACGGATACCAACAACCATCCAAAAAAACCAAGAGAAAACAGAGAAAAACGACGTAACATCAACACTTTTCCATTACCACTTTCATTTAAAAGCCGCCTAAAATAGCAAAGATAGTCTCAATACAGGTTGAACGAAATAAGGCAAACTCCTGATTTTTGCCCGGTGACCATCAGAACCTTTTAACTATCCATCTGGTGATTATATCCAGGCGAGACGGGTGACGCGTAGTTCTTATCGCTTTATTGATTTGCATCAGCGAGTTTTGTCCGTTTTTTCGGCACATTCGCACATTAAAATTTGGCATGACGCTTTTTATCTACATATTCTTTGGGCTTAGGGGTAATAAATGCTGACGTTTGTTGAGATCCTGATCGGGATTGTGGTCATTGTGGGCGTCGCCCGCTATATCATTAAGGGCTACTCGGCCACCGGGGTGCTGTTCGTCGGGGGCTTAATCTTATTGATCGTCAGCGCCCTGCTGGGGCATAAAGTCTTGCCGGGCAATACCGACAGCACCGGTTATTCTGCCACCGATATTATTGAATACATTAAGATTCTACTCATGAGCCGCGGTGGCGATCTGGGTATGATGATTATGATGCTGTGCGGCTTCGCCACCTACATGACCCATATTGGCGCCAATGATATGGTGGTGAAATTAGCATCAAAGCCGCTGCGCTATATTAATTCGCCCTATCTGCTGATGATTGCCGCCTACTTTGTCGCCTGCCTGATGTCGCTGGCGGTCTCCTCTGCGACCGGCCTTGGCGTGCTGCTGATGGCGACGCTGTTCCCGGTGATGGTGAACGTCGGTATCAGTCGCGGGGCGGCGGCAGCCATCTGCGCTTCACCGGCGGCCATTATCCTCTCGCCTACCTCTGGCGATGTTGTACTGGCGGCTAAAGCCGCAGAAATGCCGCTGATCGACTTTGCCTTCAAGACCACGCTGCCCATCTCCATCGCGGCCATTATCTGCATGGCAATCGCCCATTTCTTCTGGCAGCGTTACCTGGATAAAAAAGAGAACATTTCCCACGAAATGCTGGATGTCAACGACATCACCACCACCGCCCCGGCGCTGTACGCCATTCTGCCGTTTACCCCGATCATCGGCGTGCTGATCTTTGATGGTAAATGGGGACCGGAACTGCACATTATCACCATCCTCGTCGGCTGCATGCTGCTGGCGGCGATCCTTGAGTTCCTGCGCGGGTTTAACACCAAAAACGTCTTCAGCGGGCTGGAAGTCGCCTACCGCGGGATGGCTGACGCCTTCGCCGGCGTAGTGATGCTGCTGGTCGCCGCCGGCGTCTTCGCCCAGGGGCTAAGCACCATCGGCTTTATCAATGGGCTGATCTCCATCGCCACCTCCTTCGGCTCGGCCAGTATTATTCTGATGCTGGTGCTGGTGATCCTGACCATGCTGGCGGCAATGACCACCGGCTCCGGTAATGCCCCGTTCTACGCTTTTGTTGAGATGATCCCCAAGCTGGCGCACTCTTCCGGCATCAATCCGGCTTATCTGTCGATTCCGATGCTGCAGGCCTCTAACCTCGGCCGCACGATATCGCCGGTCTCCGGGGTGGTGGTCGCCGTTGCCGGGATGGCAAAAATTTCGCCGTTCGAAGTGGTCAAACGTACCTCCGTGCCGGTGATGGTTGGCCTGCTGGTGGTGATTATCGCCACTGAGATTCTGGTGCCCGGCAGCGCAGTCCACTAATGGTCTAACCACGCGAAAAGGCGCCAGCGGGCGCCTTTTTTATGCTTTAATAACTCCCCGTTATCTTTTGCCATCCACAATCAGGAATAAACATGTTCAGGAAGGATTTCGCCGCGCTTGCCCTTGTGCTCACCGCCACTCAGGCCGGCGCTGAACCGCTCACCGCGACGCGATACGCTGATTTTGACCGCTACGTTCTTGCCCTCTCCTGGCAAACCGGATTCTGTCAGAGCATGCTTGACCGCAACCGTAGCGAACCGGAAGAGTGTCGCCTGCAGCAGGACACGGCGAACAAAGCCGACTTTCTGACCGTGCACGGCCTGTGGCCCGGGCTGCCAAAGTCGATTGCCGCGCGCGGGGTGGATGAACGACGCTGGATGCGCTACGGCTGCGCCACGCGCCCGGTGCCCAACATGCCGGAAGTGAAAGCGAACCGCAAATGCCAGGCGGCGGAAACCGGGCTGTCGCTGGAGATGGCCAATAAGCTCAATAACGTGATGCCGGGTTCGGGCGGCACCTCCTGCCTGGAGCGCTACGAATACGCCAAACATGGCGTCTGCTTCGGCTTTGATCCCGATAGCTATTTTGGCACCATGGTGCGCCTTAATGGGGAAATTAAGCATAGCCCGGTAGGCGATTTCCTCGCGAAGCATTATGGTCAAACCGTCAGCCGCGCCGACTTCGATGCCGCGGTGGCCCGCGCCTGGGGTCCGCAAAGCGTGAAGGCGTTTAAATTAACCTGTAACGGTAATCCGGCCTATCTGACCGAGATGCAAATCTCCCTCAACGCCGCCACCATCAACGCCCCGCTGGCCACGTCCGCCTTTCTGCCGCAACCCCATCCGGGCAACTGTGGAACCCAGTTTATCCTGGACAAGGTCGGTCAGTAGCGCAAAGCGACGTGCTGAGCAGAAAACGCCGCCCGCCGGGGGGCGTTGCACGCTGAATGTGCGTTTCATCACTTCAAACTACCGGCAACTCTCAGTATGATGGTAGGACCTTAACCCTTGCCCTTTTCGGCGAGGGTTTTCTTTTACGGACAGGTTCCTGGATAACATGGAGTATGCAATGACCAGACCCGCAATCATCATTAACGAACTGGATGCCGAACGTATCGACAGGCTGCTGGAGCAGCCGGCTTTCGCCAACTTACCGGTTGCCGATGCCCTGAATGACGAGCTCGACCGCGCGCAAATGCTGGCGCCGGAAGCGATGCCGCATGACGTCGTCACCATGAACAGTAAGGTAAAATTCCGCGATTTAACCAGCGGCGAAGAGCGCGTGCGGACGCTGGTGTTTCCGTCTCAGGTGACTGACAGCGCCAGCCAGCTCTCCGTCCTCGCGCCGGTGGGCGCCGCGCTGCTGGGTCTGAAAGTCGGCAGCACCATTCACTGGGAGCTGCCGGGCGGTGCATCGACACACCTGGAAGTGCTGGAGCTCTTGTACCAGCCGGAAGCCGCTGGCGAATTCCACCGCTAATCCCTGCTGCCTGAGGCGTTTCGCGCTTTATTCAGAGGATGTCCATACATCCTCTTTCTGCTGTTCCTTCCTCGCTAACCTTTTTTTACGCTTTGCACCTGCCTGACTGACAGTTTTGCGACCTGAATGACACTATATCCGCATATAATATGTTGATATAGACGCAAATGAACAAGGAGGATTGCATATGTATAAGACTATCATTATGCCCGTTGATGTCTTTGAGATGGCGCTGAGCGATAAAGCCGTCCGGCATGCGGAGTTTCTGGCCCAGCAGGACGGGGTGATCCATCTGCTCCACGTATTACCCGGCTCTGCGAGCTTCACCATGAGCCGCTTTACCGCCGATCTGCGGCGGTTTGAAGAACACCTGCAGCATGAGGCGGAAACTCGTCTGCAGACGATGGTCAGCCATTTCAGCATTGACCCCTCACGTATCAAGCTGCATGTCCGTTTCGGCAGCGTGCGCGATATGGTCAACGAGCTGGCCAGCGAAATTAACGCCGATGTCGTGGTGATTGGCTCGCGCAACCCGTCCATCAGTACCCACCTGCTCGGATCCAATGCCTCAAGCGTGATCCGCCATGCCCATATCCCGGTGATGGTCGTCAGGTAAATATGACGAAATAGAAAAAAAGAGGCTACCCCAGGGTAGCCTCTTTGTTATGCAGGTTTATTGTCTGACTTGTTATGCGGTTTTCGTACGGATCAGGTAGTCGAAGGCGCTCAGCGACGCTTTTGCCCCTTCCCCTGCCGCGATAATAATCTGCTTGTACGGCACGGTGGTGCAGTCGCCAGCGGCGAATACGCCTTTGACATTAGTTTCGCACTTCGCATCGATGATGATCTCACCCATGCGGTTGCGCTCAACGGCGCCTTCCAGCCAGGTGGTGTTAGGCAGCAGGCCAATCTGGACGAAGATCCCCGCCAGCGCGACATGATGCTCATCACCGCTCACCCGGTCACGATATTGCAGGCCGGTGACTTTGCTGCCATCGCCTTTCACTTCCGTGGTCTGCGCATTAAGAATGATGTCGACATTCTTCAGGCTGCGGACTTTATCCTGCAACACCTGGTCGGCTTTCATCTCTGGAGCAAACTCCAGCAGGGTCACATGCTCTACGACGCCCGCCAGGTCGATAGCGGCTTCTACCCCGGAGTTCCCGCCGCCAATTACCGCTACGCGTTTGCCCTTAAACAGCGGACCGTCGCAGTGCGGGCAGTAGGTCACGCCTTTGGTGCGATACTGATCTTCGCCCGGTACGTTCATATTGCGCCATTTCGCCCCGGTGGCAATGATGACGCTACGCGCCTTCAGCACCGCGCCAGAGGCGGTTTCAATCTGATGCAGGCCGCCCTCTGTCGCCGCTGGCGTCAGTTTGGTCGCGCTCTGGGAGTCGATCACATCGACGTTATAGTCGCTGACGTGCGCTTTCAGCGCGCCGGCCAGTTTCTGGCCTTCGGTTTTCGGCACCGAAATATAGTTTTCGATATCCACGGTATCCAGCACCTGACCGCCGAAGCGCTCGCCCATCAGGCCGGTACGAATACCTTTACGCGCAGAATATACCGCCGCGGCCGCACCGGACGGGCCGGAGCCGACAATCAGCACATCGTAAGCATCACGTTGGTTCAGCTCTTCCGCTGCGCGTTTTTCCGCACCGGTATCCACTTTGGCGACAATTTCCGTCAGCGTCATTCGCCCCTGACCAAACTCCTGACCATTCAGATACACCGCAGGAACGCCCATGACGTTGCGATCGGTAATTTCATTCTGGAAGGTCCCACCGTCAATCGCCGTGTGCTTGATGCGCGGGTTGAGCACCGACATCAGGTTCAGGGCCTGCACCACATCCGGGCAGTTATGACAGGAGAGTGAATAATAAGTCTCGAACTCGAAATCGCCATCAATATCGCGGATCTGCTCCAGCAGCGACTGGGCCTCTTTCGACGGATGACCGCCGGTCCACAGCAGCGCCAGCACCAGCGAGGTAAACTCGTGGCCCAGCGGAGAGCCTGCAAAGCGTGGGCCCTGGTCGGAACCTGGGTTAGTAATCAGGAATGATGGCTTACGTACCGCGAGCGTGTTGTCTTCTTTAAAGGTGACTTTGTCTGACAGTTCAGCGATTTCAGCCAACAGTTCCTTGATTTCTGCCGATTTAGCGCTGTCATCCAGCGTGGCAATCAGCTCAACAGGCTTGGTCAGCTTCTCAAGGTAGGCCTTGAGCTGGGTTTTCATGTTGGTGTCGAGCATTGTTATCTCCTGGGCTTAAAACATCATCATGCAAGCGGCCTCGTCCAGGCGGCCTGAATGCGCTTGCATCATGGTGTTGGAATAAGATGGGCGCGAAAGCGCCCATTGATTGCCGGGTGGCACGCCGTTTACCCGGCCTACAATCTTGTAGGCCCGTGCAAGCGTAGCGCCGCCGGGCACAAACAGACTTAAATCTTACCGACCAGGTCCAGAGACGGAGCCAGTGTCGCTTCGCCTTCTTTCCATTTAGCCGGGCAGACTTCGCCTGGGTGAGAAGCAACGTACTGCGCCGCTTTGATTTTACGCAGCAGGTCAGACGCATCACGGCCGATACCTTCAGCGGTAACTTCGATCGCCTGGATGATACCCTGCGGGTCAACCACGAAGGTGGCACGGTCAGCCAGACCTTCATCTTCACGCATGTTGTCGAAGTTACGGGTCAGGGCGCCAGTCGGGTCGCCGATCATCGCGTATTTGATTTTCGCGATGGTTTCAGAGCTGCTGTGCCACGCTTTGTGGGTGAAGTGGGTATCGGTAGACACAGAGTAAACGTCTACGCCCAGCTTCTGCAGTTCTTCGTAATGGTCAGCCACGTCGCCCAGTTCGGTCGGGCAGACGAAAGTGAAGTCAGCCGGATAGAAGAAGAAGACGCTCCAGCGGCCTTCGGTGTCTTTCTCGGTGACTTCGATGAATTCACCATTTTTGAATGCCTGGTTTTTGAACGGTTTGATTTTGGTGTTAATTAAGGACATCTATACTTCCTCCGTGTTTTCGTTGAGGTCTAAGTTAACGAATTTTTCCTGACCCGACCAATGCGTTTACATTATCGAATCAATAAGCGTTATCTAACAACCGGAACAAGACAACTCTGTGAACCTGTCGACGCGTTCAGCGCTGATCGCTGTTTTTCGCATCATTTGCCGCGACAAAAGTAAAAAGGCCACCCTTTCAGGCGGCCCCGTTACCTGAAATACCCGAAGGTAGGTTCAGCGCCAGTCAGACTGGCTATGTGTTGCGCTCTACATTACCTTAATGTAACAGCATCCAGGATTACATCACCCACGCCAGCAAAGGGCAATCCGTCATTCTGCTGATCTTGCCTATGACTGTGATAGGTTCGACAATCGTTTTGCCCTTTCCTGCTGATTTTACAAGGAATATTCATGTTAAAGCGTCTTCTCTTGCTCAGCCTTTTTCCGTTATGCAGCCAGGCGGAGGAGCTCCCCGCTCCGGTAAAAGCGATTGAAAAACAGGGCATTACTATTATAAAACCCTTTGAGGCGCCGGGGGGAATGAAAGGCTGGCTGGGCAAATACCAGGACATGGGGGTCACCATCTACCTCACGCCGGACGGCAAACATGCCATTTCCGGCTATATGTATGACGAGAACGGCAACAACCTCAGCGAGCAGTTGTTTCAAAAAGAGCTCTACACGCCGGCAGGACAGGAGATGTGGAAGAAGATGGCCAGCGCCCACTGGCTGCAGGATGGCAATAAGGACGCCCCCATCGTGTTGTATGTCTTTGCCGATCCCTTCTGCCCCTACTGTAAACAGTTCTGGCAGCAGTCCCGCCCCTGGGTGGAAGCCGGTAAAGTGCAGATCCGCACCCTGCTGGTGGGGGTGATCAAGCCCGAAAGCCCGGCCACCGCCGCCGCGATTCTGGCCACCAAGGATCCGGCGAAGACCTGGCATGATTATGAGCAATCGAATGGAAAAATGGCCCTGACGATCCCGCAGGCTATTCCGCCGGAGAAAATGAAAGTGCTCAACGTTAATCAGCAACTGATGGACGAACTGGGGGCCAACGTCACGCCAGCCATTTACTATATGAATAAGGATAATATGCTGCAGCAGGTGGTCGGCCTGCCGGATAAAGAAAAACTGCAGATCATGATGGGCGAACAAGAATAATCCCATTGCATAATGGCGCCAGATAACAACGACCGCTGGCGCCCCTGACGACGATAAGATATATTAAGCAGAACTTAACGTTATAGTCCGGTAATTAAATTCACACCGCAAATATTAAGCCAATCAACATTCTCACTAAGAATATTTCCACCCGCGCTGATAATACACAGGACTGCATTAATGGCAAATCTTTACGATCTGAAAAAGTTCGATTTGAATTTATTGGTTATTTTTGAATGTATCTATCAACATTTGAGCATTAGCAAAGCAGCCGCCATGTTATTTATCACCCCGTCAGCGGTGAGCCAGTCGTTGCAGCGTTTGCGCCAGCAGTTAAACGATCCGTTATTTGTTCGCGTTGGGAAAGGGATGACGCCCACTACCGCCTGTGTCAATCTTCATTATCATTTGCAACAAAATCTCGAACAGCTGGAAAAAACCATCAATCTTAATAATCGCTCCGAACTGCGTAAACGTATCGTGATATATGGCCCCCCGCTGTTCTGTTCAGTGAATAGCCATTTTATGATTAATGAGCTCTGTCATCAGGCCAATTTGCAGATTGAACACCATAACCTGACCACCACGGAATCGGCTGAGGAGCTGCTGGCGTATCGCCAGGCGGACCTGGTGTTCACCCGAATGCCTATTACCAACCGCGCCACGATCTGTCAGCCCTATCAGACGGTGCAGACGCTGGCGGTTTGCCGGGCGGGCCATCCGCGGCGAGATCAACTCACGTCGATTGAAGCGCTGGCACAGGAATTTTTCACCCACTATATCACCAACGATCCTGTCATTCAGCGCGTCCAGCAAAGCAGCACGCCATGGTTAAATCCGGGTAATATTGCCTTTCGCAGCGACTCTTTTATGACCATTCTTAACATGATCAATAAAACCGACTTAATTGGCTTCATCCCCTCCTATTTATATGATTTTATTTCCCCGGCCATGCCACTTCACGCTCTCGATATAGAGGCACTTTTTCCAGAGATCACGATATACATTAACTACCATCAATCATCTACACAAAATCATTTTCTATCTGAATTAATCTCCATTCTAATGAATGACAGAGATATATCACGCCCACAACTTAATAATAGTGAGTAACTGCCCACCTGTTTTCACACTCTGTTTGAATGCAGATCGACCATTAATTTCGCAGCGCTCATCGTTTATACTGAACAAACGGGAAGCTCTACTATTAAAGGATTAATGGTCATGTCGTTTATTAAATATCCCTTACCGGAATCGGTGCTGCAGGCAACTGAGCAGCGCATCCAGTGGGTGCTGGATAATTTTTCACGCGTTTGCGTCTCTTTCTCGGGTGGAAAAGACTCCACCGTCATGCTGCATTTAACCGCCCAGGCGGCGCGGTTACAGGGTAAAAAAATCAGTGTGTTGTTTATTGACTGGGAAGCGCAGTTCTCCTGCACCATCGCCCACTGCGAAAAACTGCGTACGCTGTATGCGGATGTTGTCGAAACCTTTTACTGGGTCGCCCTGCCGCTCACCACCCAAAACGCGCTGACGCAGTATAAACCGCAATGGCAATGCTGGGAGCCCGGGGCCGACTGGGTCCGTCAGCCGCCGCCCTGGGCGATTACCCACCCGGGCTATTTTTCATTTTATCAACCGGGGATGAGCTTTGAGTCCTTTGTCAGCCACTTCGCCGAGTGGTTTTCACAGCGGCGCCCCGCCGCCGTGCTGGTGGGCATTCGCGCCGACGAGTCACTGAATCGCTTTATGGCCATCTCTTCGCAGCGTAAACAACGCTTCGCCGATGATAAACCCTGGACCACCTCGGCGCCGGGCGGCCACGCCTGGTACATCTACCCGCTCTATGACTGGAAAACGGCCGACATCTGGACCTGGTTTGCCAAAAGCCGGCAGTCTTATAACCCTCTGTACGATCTGATGTATCAGGCCGGGGTGCCGCTGCGCTATATGCGCATCTGCGAACCGTTCGGTCCGGAGCAGCGCCAGGGGCTGTGGCTCTACCATGTGCTGGAGCCTGAGCGCTGGGCCGCAATGTGTCAGCGGGTGAGCGGCGCACACAGCGGCGGGGTCTATGCCGGGCATGATAATCAATTTTACGGCCACCGAAAAATCGACAAGCCCGACCACCTGACATGGAAAAGCTATGCGCTGTTCCTGCTCGACAGCATGCCGGAAACCACTGCCGAGCACTACCGCAACAAAATCGCCGTCTACCTGCGTTGGTATCAGAAAAAAGGCATGGAAGATATTCCGGACACCCAGCCTGCGGACATTGGCACCAAAGATATCCCGTCCTGGCGGCGGGTCTGCAAAGTGCTGCTCAATAACGACTACTGGTGCCGTCAGCTTTCGTTTAGCCCGACCAAAAGCAGCCACTATCAGCGCTACCGTAAACGCATGGAAAAACATCGCCAACAATGGGGGATATTATGCAACAACAACTGACGCAGGCGCTGGACGCTTATCTGCAAACGCTGGATGACGAGGCGCGCATCGAGGCAATCAATGCGTTTCGTCAGGTGCTCCACCAGCGCAGTCCCTTCCGCTCCCAGCCCGTTGACTGCGTGCTGTGGGTAAAACAGGAGCAGGTCATCCCCAACGACTACAATCCGAATAACGTGGCGCCACCGGAAAAACGCCTGCTGCAAACGTCGCTGGAAGCCGACGGCTTTACCCAGCCGGTCGTCGTCATCCAGCAAAGCCCGCAGGCGTATACGATTGTCGACGGTTTTCACCGTCATGAGCTGGCCTGCAGCAAAGCGGTGCTGAAAAAAACGCTGAAAGGTTATCTGCCAGTGACCTGCCTGACGAGTGAAGCCGCCTCGCGTGACGGGCTGATGGCAGCGACCATACGCCATAACCGGGCGCGCGGGCGCCACCAAATCCACGCCATGTCAGAGATTGTCCGCGAACTGACCCAGCTTGGCTGGACGCCACAGAAAATCGGCAAAGAGCTGGGGATGGATGCCGATGAGGTATTGCGCCTGAAGCAAATTAGCGGCCTCACGGAGATGTTCGCTGGCCGCCAGTTCTCCCAGGCGTGGACGATTAAGTAACTACAGCTGGCACAAACGCGTCGCCGCAGCCAACAGAGTCGCCGGCTGTTTGGCAAAGCATAAGCGGATCAGCTTGTGCGGGAACGGATCGGCGCAGAAGACGGAGAGCGGGATCGCCGCCACCCCGACTTCGGTCGTCAGCCAGCGGCAGAAGCTGACGTCGTCAAGATCGGAAATGGCGCTGTAGTCCGCCAGCAGGAAATAGGTCCCTTCACAGGGCAGAAGTTCCAGTCGGCTTGGGCGCAGCGCTTCAATAAACAGATCGCGGCGTTCCCGATAAAACGCCGGCAGCTCACGATAGTGCTCAGGCGCTTCGCGCAGCATGTCGGCGATCGCCAGCTGCGCCGGGGTATTCACCGAGAAGGTCAGATACTGATGCACCTTGCGCAGTTCGGCGCTGATGGCCGCCGGGGCTACGCAGTAGCCGACCTTCCAGCCGGTCATATGAAACGTTTTGCCAAACGAGGAGACCGCCACCGCCCGCTCGCGAAGCTGGGGATGCGCCAGCACGCTGGCGTGCCCGCCCTCGGCAAAGCAGATGTGCTCATAGACCTCATCGCTGAGGACATAGATCTCGCGTTCGGCAATCGCCTGCCACAGGGCAGCAAAATCTTCGCGCTGCCAGACGGTAGCTGATGGATTGTGCGGGGTATTGAGGATCACCAGACGGGTTTTATCGCTCAGCGCCGCAGCAAACTGCTGCCAGTCGACGCGAAAATGCGGCGGCTGCAGCGCAATACGGCGTAATTCGCCGCCGGCCAGCGCCACCGCGGGAGCATAGCTGTCATAGCTGGGATCGAAACAGATCACTTCGTCGCCGCGGCGCACCAGAGCGGTGATCGCCGCGTACAGGGCCTCCGTCGCGCCGGCGGTGACCGTGATATCGCTATTGACGTCGGGCAGGTAATCATACAGCTCCGCTGTCTTCCCGGCGATCGCCTCGCGCAGCGCCGGCACGCCGGTCATCGGGGCGTACTGATTCGCCCCCTGCGCCACATGGTAGGCCAGACGCTCCTGAAGATAGCGCGGGCCGTCGAAATCGGGAAAGCCCTGTGACAGGTTGATGGCCTGATGCTGCTGGGCCAGGGCGCTCATCTGGGTAAAAATCGTGGTGCCGAGCGCAGGAAGTTTACTCTCTGGAATCAAAGGGTTATTGCTCATTCTTTTTATACCGATTGTAATGCTGTTGTTGAAGCCACTATAACACGATGTTAATATTTGGCAATCAAGACGCTTAGACGTCTAAATGCTAATGTTATTCCGCGCCACGCCACTCTGGAGAAACCATGATCCGCGCCATCGTGACCGACATAGAAGGCACCACCAGCGATATCCGCTTCGTGCATAACGTGCTGTTCCCCTACGCCCGCGAACGACTGGCCGGCTTTGTGACCGCTCAGCAGTACGCTGAGCCCGTCAAAACCATTCTCGACAACCTGCGCCGCGAGACAGACGCCCCGGCCGCCAGCACCGCCGACCTTATCACTACCCTCTTCGCCTTTATGGACGAAGACCGTAAATCCACGGCGCTAAAGGCGCTGCAGGGGATCATCTGGCGTGACGGCTATCTCAACGGCGACTTTACCGGCCATCTCTATCCGGACGTACTGCCGGCGCTGGAGAAATGGAAAGCGCAGGGCATTGATCTGTATGTATATTCCTCAGGCTCCGTCGCCGCGCAGAAATTGTTATTTGGCTACAGCGATGAAGGTGATATTACTCATCTGTTCACGGGCTATTTCGATACCCTGGTAGGCGCCAAACGCGAGGTGCAGTCCTACCGTAACATTGCTGAACACCTGGGCCATGCCCCTGGCACCATCCTGTTCCTGTCGGATATCCATCAGGAGCTCGACGCCGCCGAGGCTGCAGGTTTGCGAACGATCCAGCTGGTACGCGGCGACCGCGACCCGGCGAGCCACCATCCTCAGGTTCAGCGTTTTGACGACATTCATCCGGAGCAGATCCCAGCATGAGCGCATTAACTCTTTTTTCCGTGACCAATCCGCAAACACCGCTCTGGCACAGCACCGACGCCAAAGCGATTCAGGATCAACTGAACGCCAAAGGCGTCCGCTTCGAGCGCTGGCAGGCCGACCGCGACCTCGGCGCAAATCCCAGCCCGGAAACGGTCATTGCCGCCTATCAGCATGCGATTGATAAACTGGTCGCCGAAAAGGGCTACCAGAGCTGGGACGTCATCAGCCTGCGCGCCGATAACCCGCAAAAAGAGGCGCTGCGGGAAAAATTCCTCAACGAGCACACCCATGGCGAAGACGAGGTGCGGTTTTTTGTCGAGGGCGCCGGCCTGTTCTGCCTGCATATTGGCGACGAGGTGTTCCAGGTACTGTGCGAAAAGAACGATCTGATTTCGGTTCCCGCCCACACCCCGCACTGGTTTGATATGGGTTCAGAACCGAACTTCACCGCCATTCGCATTTTTGATAACCCGGAAGGCTGGATCGCCCAGTTTACCGGTGACGATATCGCCAGCGCCTACCCGCGGCTGGCGTAACGTCAAACTGTCGTCAGTCTTAAACCGCCAGGCGCGGGCTTTGCCGGAGGCGGCGCATACCGCGCCTCCTCCGGACTACCCGCCCCGCCGCCGGCGAGCGCCAACGCCTAAACCTCAATAAACCTCGGTGGATCAAAGGCGGTGATCGGCGGCAGTGCCTCACGCCACGGGGCGATCTCCACCCAACAGCTCTGGGCGCTACAGCCCTGCCCCAGGCGCGAACTGCCGCAATCCTCGGTTAACACGTTGGGATTACCGTGCTTATCGAGCGTTCCTTTTTCATTGGGATCCAGCGGGTCATACCAGGCGCCGGTGGACATCTGTACCACGCCGGGCAAAATCTGCTCGCTCAGGTGCACGCCCGCCAGAATCGCCCCGCGGTCGTTATAGACCTTCACCACGCTGCCTTCGCGGATGTCTCTTGCCTGCGCATCGCTCGGATGCATCCACAGCGGCTCGCGTCCCTGAATTTTCGTCGCCCGGCTGACGCTGCCGTGGTCGTACTGACTGTGCAGGCGGGCACGCGGCTGGCTGGAGAGCAGATGAAGCGGCCACCGCGCCGCCTCCTGCCGCTGCCGGGCGGCCTCCTGTTCATCCCACCACGGATGGCCAGGGCATTCACGATAGCCAAACCCGGCGACGGTGGCGGAAAAGAGTTCAATCTTGCCGGAGGGCGTGGAGAGCGGATAGCGCTGCGGATCGGCGCGAAAATCGGCGAGAAAGATCTGCGGCCGCTCCGGCGCGCTGTACTCCAGCACCCCTTGCTGCCAGAAGTCCTCGAACGAGGGCAGCGCAATACCCTCCTCCTGCGCCCGCGGTCTTGACTCCTCATAGAGATGACGCAGCCACTGCCCGGCGTCCCGCCCCTCGCTGAACTGTTCTCCGAAGCCCAGCCGAGCGGCCAGATCGTGGAAAATGGCGTAATCGTCACGCGCTTCGCCCACCGGCGGGATCTGCGCGCTCATGGCGATCATAAACCCGTCGTGACCGCCGCTGCCGATATCCTCTCGCTCCAGCGAGGTGGTGGCTGGCAGGACAATATCGGAGAATTTAGCCTGCGCGGTCCAGTACTGCTCATGCACCACCACCGTCTCCGGACGGCGCCAGGCCTCGCACAGTCGGTTGATATCCTGATGATGATGAAACGCATTGCCTCCCGCCCAGTAAACCAGACGGATGTCGGGATAGCGCAGCTGCTGACCGTCGAACTCATAGGCTTCTCCCGGGTGCAGCAGCATATCGGACAGCCGCGCCACCGGGATAACGCTATCCACCGCATTCTCCCCGGCGGGTAAGCGTGGGCCGGAAAACGCTTTTCGCACCGCGCCTGCCAGGTTAGTGCAGGCGTAGCCAAACCCGAGGCCGCCGCCCGGCGTGCCGATCTGTCCCAGCAGCGCGGTCAGGGCCACCGTCGCCCAGTAGGCTTGCTCTCCCTGACGGGCGCGCTGGATAGACCAGGAGATATTCACCATCGTCCGGTGGCGGGCCATCTCCCGCGCCAGGTCGGCGATGCGCTGGGCGTCCAGGCCGGTAATCGCCGCCGCCCACGCCGGGGTTTTCGCCACGCCGTCGTGCTCGCCCAACAGATAAGCGTGATAGGGGGCAAACCCGACGGTATGGCTGGCAACAAACGCCTGGTCGTAGAGAGACTCAGCGATCAGTACATAGCTCAGCGCCAGCAGCAGTGCGGTATCGGTGCCCGGCCGAATGGCCAGCCACTCGGCGTCGGGCACCGCGCTGAGGTCATTGCGCACCGGACTGATATTGATAAATCGGGTGCCGTTGGCCTGCATCTTATCCAGCCAGTACGGCAGCATATGGTCGTTGGCGCCGCCGCCGTTGACCTGGGCATTGCGCAGCGGCAGACCGCCAATCGCGACAAACAGCTGGCACTCCCGCGCCAGCTCGGAAAAATGGGTATGCTGACGGTGCAGCGGGCTCAACGGCCCGAGAATATGCGGCAGAATGCGCTCGCCCGCGGCGCTGCTATAGGTATTGGTGCTGGCAGTGTACCCGCCAAATCCCTTGAGAAACCGGTGCAGCTGGCTCTGCGCATGGTGAAAGCGTCCAGCGCTGGCCCAGCCGTAGGAGCCGCCGTAAATCGCCTCATTGCCGCAGCGCGCCTTGACCGAGCGCAGCTCGCGAGCCAGCAGGTCGAGCGCCACCTCCCAACTGACTTCAACAAAGGGCTCCTTGCCTCGCCCTTCTCGTGACGCTGGGCCCTGCTGAAGATAGCCGGCGCGCACCGCCGGACGGCGAATGCGCGTTTGGCTGGTCACCGCGTCGGGGAGCGACTGACCAATGCGTGACGGATTTTTATCCCAGGGCACCGGATTAACCGCCACGATATCGCCCTCGCGGCTCTCTACCTGCCACGTTCCCCAGTGCATCACCGTATAATTATGCTGTTTCTTCATAGCACTCGCGTTCTTCTCAGCCAAAAAACTCGTTAAAATAAATCGAGGAAATGACGGAAATATCCCCGTCCCAGCCAGACATTACTCTGCTAAAAAAAGTATTAGCCCGCGCAATCACCTGCATTTCCCTGCAAGGGCCGTATTTCTCCACGCCATCACAATAAACAGAAAGCCGTCTTTATCCGTTAAATAAACACGGAAAAAGTCAAAAATAAAACCACAAAATAAAAAGGTATATTTTGCATCATGAAATATTTTCAGGTTCCCGATGGCAAAATAACATTTTTCTCTGGCGTTTCTGCGATATAACATTCCCGGCATAACTTAGACTTATTTTGTATTTGAGGTGGCGAGGTGCTTCTTGTCATGCTACCGGTCCGCAACCACCTTCATCACAGGATCATAATAACAATGTCGCAGAAGAGAAAATTATTGCCTGCCGCGCTGGGACTGCTTTCCCTTGCCTCGCTGAGCGTCACTGCCGCAGACGCCCTCTCCTTACAGGGAAAAACCATTGGCGTTGCCGTTGTCGGCACTCAGCATTTCTGGGATCGCGAGGCCTTTAAGGGTGCGACAGAGGAAGTGGAGAAACTGGGGGGCAAAGTCATTGGCGTTGATGGCGGTCGCGATAATCAGGTGCATGCCAATAATCACGATATTTTACTGTCACGCAAGGTGGACGCGGTAATTAGTATTCTCGGCGACAGCGCCGTCGAACCAAAATTTAAAGCATTGCGTGATGCTGGTATCCCGGTATTTACCGTGGATCATGTTTCTCAATATTCGGTCAACAATACCACCTCCGATAACTACACCTTAGGCTCGACCATCGGCCGCTACATGGCGGATGAGTTAGGCGGCAAAGGCAACGTCGCCGTATTTAACGCGTTCTCCAGCGCGCTGCGTATTTGCGGAATTCGCTACGATCAGTGGAAATATGTCCTTAAGGATTATCCGGATATTCATATTATCCAGCCTGAGCTCGCGGAACAGTTCGCCAACTCGCCGGAAGACGCGCGGAAGAAAACCCTCGAATTACTCAGCCAGTATCCGAAAGGCAAACTGGACTCCATCCATGTCGCCTGCTGGGATCAACCGGCCATCGGTATCGTCCAGGCACTGGAAGAGACCGGCCGTGATAAGGACGTGAAAGTGACGGCCATCGACGCCGGTCCGGAGACGCTGGAGATCATGGCAGAGCCCGGCAGTCCGTTTGTGGCTAACGTCGCGCAGCAGCCGCATCTGATTGGCCAGACCTCCGCCGACAACGTGGCCCGCTACTTTGCCGGTCAGAAACTGCCGGTGCAAACCTTTATCCCGGTGATACCGGTGAAAGGTCCGCAGGAGGCGAAAGCGGTGTATAAACAGTTGGGATACGGCGAACTGCAGTGATAAATCAACACCCTGGCGGGGAGCGCCCCGCCGCGGGTCTGGTCATGGACCAGATCGGCAAACGTTTTGCCAGCGTTACGGCGCTTAATTCAGTCACCCTGCGCCTCAATCCGGGGGAAATTCATGGCCTGATTGGCGAGAACGGCGCCGGTAAATCGACGCTGATTAAAATCCTCGCCGGCGTCTATCAGGCTGACAGCGGCAGCGCGACCCTCGACGGTCACCCGCTGCCCCTCGGCAATCCGGCAGCCATTGAAGCCGCCGGCATTCGCGTCATTCACCAGGAGCTTAACCTGATCCCGCACTTTACCGTCGCGGAATCGGTGTTTCTCGGCCAGGAGTATCGCACCCGCTGGGGGGCGCTGGATCGCCGACGGATGAAGGCCGCCACGGCGCAATTTTTCCAGCAAAACTGGCAACTGGCGATCGACCCCGAACGGCTGGTGCGCGACCTGAGCCTGGCCGAGCGCAAGCTGGTGCAGATTGCCCGCGCGCTGATCGACGGCGCGGCGCGACTGGTGGTGTTCGACGAGCCCACCGCCCCCCTGGAGGCGCAGGAGGCCAGTCTGGTCTCCTCCGCCATCCTTCGCCTGCGCGACCAGGGCATTGCCATTCTGTATATTTCCCACTACCTCAATGAGATAGCCACCCTCTGCGACCGCGGCACCGTGCTGCGTAACGGGGAAGTGGTCGGTTACCCGGACCGCGACCTGCTGCAGAATACCGAGGCGCTGATCGCCATGATGGTCGGCCGGGAAATCGACCAGCTGTATACCCCGCGCCAGCGCCCGGCGGCAGACAACGGGGCGGCCCCGCTGCTCTCGGTGCGCCAGCTGAGCGACGGGCGGCAGCTGCAGGATCTCTCTTTTGATATTCAGCCGGGCGAAATCGTCGGCGTCGCCGGCCTGCTGGGCGCCGGACGCGATGTGCTGGTCGACTTACTCTACGGCTTACGCCCGGCAGAACGCGGTACGATCCACCTCGACGGCCAGCCGCGGCGCATTCGTACGCCGAAGCAGGCGATCCGCGCCGGCATGGCGCTGGTGCCACGCGACCGCCGCCATCAGGGGCTGATCCTGCCCTTCACCACCGCCGACAATATTAATCTCGCCTCACTGCCGGAGACCGCTACCTTTGGCTGGGAGCGGCGGGGTATCGCCGAGCAGAAAGCGCGCGACTGGATAGAACAGCTGGCGATCCGCCCGGGACGCCCGGCGCTGCCAGTACGCTACATGAGCGGCGGCAACCAGCAAAAAGCGATCCTCGCCCGCTGGCTCGGCACCGATGCCCGGCTGTTTATTCTCGATGAACCCACCCTTGGGGTCGATATCGGCGCCCGTCGCGATATTTATCAACGGACGCGCCAGCTGGCCGATAAAGGACGGGCGGTGCTGGTCTCCTCCAGCGACGCCCCCGAACTGCTCGGACTATGCGACCGGATCCTGGTCCTCTGGCGCGGCACGCTGGCGGCCAATCTGCCCACCCGCGGGCTAACGCTGGACGCCCTGCTGGTGGCGATCAACGGCGGACAGGAGCCTTCACTATGAGTACCGCTATCCAGCGTCGCGGCCGTCCGGGCCTGGCGACGCTGATTGAAAAATTTCCCCTGATCCTGTTTCTGGCGCTGCTGGTATGGCTGAGCGTACAGTCTCCCTACTTTCTCAGCTGGCAAAATATCAGCCTGATGCTGGTCCAGAGCGTTCCGCTGGCGATCCTCTGTTTCGGCCTGGTCTGCGTTATCGCCGTGGGCGGGGATGACGTGGTCTCCGGCGGCATCGACCTCTCCATGCCGGCGACGGCGGTGCTCGGCGTCGCGCTGCTCAGCCTCGGTCTGGCCGAATGGCACACGCCGTACCTCCTGCTGCTGGCGCTGCTGGCGGCGGTTTGCCTGCTCTGCGGGGCGATCAACGGCTTCCTGGTGCTGGCGGCCGGCCTGCCGCCGCTGCTAGCCACCCTCTCGACCTCCGTGGCGTTTACCGGCCTGACAGATCTGTTGACCGGCCAGCGGCGCATCGCGGTCAGCGATCCGCTGATGGTCGCCTTTCGCGATAACAGTGTGCTGGGCCTGCCCTGGCCGCTGATCTATCTGCTGGGGGTGTTTATCCTGTTCCAGTTCCTGCTCCACCACTCCCGCTTCGGCCAGCATGTGCAGGCGGTGGGCGGCAATCGCGATATGGCGCAGATGAGCGGCCTGAACGTGCGCCGCTTGACCCTGCTGGTCTGGCTGTTAGCGGGCATTGCCGCCGGGCTGGCTATTCTGCCGCTGCTCAGCCAGGGCTCCGGCAGCTCCAGCGGGACGGCCACGCCGCTGCTGCTGGAAACCGTGCTGGCGACCTTTATCGGCGCCGCCTTCTCGCGCCGTCGGGTGGTCACCATCTGGGGGGCGCTGCTGGGGGCAATTCTGGTCAACGCCCTCTCTAACGGGCTCGGCCTGCTGGGAGTCAATATCTTCTGGATGGGCGCCATTAAAGGCGGCCTGATCCTGGTGGTGCTGGCGGCATCGGCGGTCAGACACAAAGGAGGCGAGGCATGAGCCAAATCACCCTGAAAACCCCTGCCCCGACAGAAAAGACGGCCAGCAGCCCGCTGGCCTGGCTATCGCGGGCCGGATTTGGCGTCATCACCCTGCTGGCCATCGCCCTGTTTGGCTGGGCGAATCCGGTATTTTTAACCGTGGATAACTGGGCCAACCTGCTGCAGGGCAGCGCGATCCTGCTGATTGTGGCGATGGCGATGACCCTGATCGTCAGCGCCGGGGCGATTGATCTGTCGGTGGGCGTTGCGCTCGATTTCGGCGCCGCCTTCGCCCTCGTCGCCCTGAAAACCTGGCATCTGCCGTGGCAGGCCGCGGTGGGCTGCGCCCTGCTTGGCGGCGTCCTGATTGGCCTGCTCAATGCCTTTCTGATCCTCATCTGCCGGATCCGCCCCTTCCTCGCCACGCTCGGCACCTGGTTTATCGCCAGCAGCGCCGAGCGCATCTATACCGACGGCGGCGGCGCGATAGCTTATCGGCGGATGGCGCCGGAATATCACGATCTGGCAGTGGGCAGCCTTGGTGGGATACCCACGCCGGTGGTGATTGTGCTGGCGCTGTGGCTGGTGGCCTGGCTGGTCACCGAGCGCACGCTGTGGGGCAAATATGTCCGCGCCATCGGTCAGAACAGCGAAGCAGCGCGCATCGCCGGGATCCGCGATCGCCTGACCATGCTCGGCGTGCTGGTGGCCGCCTCGGCGCTCTGTGCCGTCGGCGGGGTGATCCTCTCCGCCAACCTGCGGCAGTTTACCCCGCTGGCCGGGCAGTCTTACCTGATGGACGCCATTGCGGCAGTATTTATCGGCACCGCCTTTAATCGTCTGGGCCGGGTCAGCATCCTTGGCACCCTCGGCGGCGTGCTGTTCCTTGCCATTATTGATAATGGCCTGAACCTGATGGGGCTCAATTATCTGGTGAAGGACGCGCTGGTCGGCGTGATTCTGGTGGTGGCCCTCGCCCTTTCCTTCTGGCAGGCGCGCCTGCGCCAAACGCATCGCTAAACGGGAGAACGATGGCAACCTTTGACGCCGTGTTTGTCGGCCTGACTATTCTGGATATCGCCGGGCGCCCGGTGGTGGCGATACCGCCGCGCGGCGGCGTCGCCTTTATTGAGCAAATTCGCCTCAACCCCGCCGGCACCGCCGCCGGGGCCAATATTAACGCCGCGAAGCTGGGGATCCGCACCGCAGCGGTGGCCTGCCTGGGTGAAGATGAAAAGGCCGACTTTATCCTCGCCAGCTATGCCCGGCTGGGCATCGACTGCTCGCTTATCCAGCGCACCGCGCTGAAAGAGACCTCGGCGACGATCCTGCCGATTCGCCCCAACGGCGAGCGTCCGGCCCTGCACTGCCGGGGCGCATCCGATGCCCTGTTCGTCAGTGAAACGGAATTTGACGCCGTCCTCGACTGTCGTTTCCTGCATCACGGCGGGACCGGACTGCTGGCGGCAATGGACCAGGGACAGAGCGCGCGGCTGTTGCAGGCGGCTAAAGCACGCGGAGTCACCACCAGCTTTGACCTTATCGCCCCGAATGAAGACACCCTCGAACTACTGCGGCCCCTGTTGCCGTCGGTGGATTATTTCATGCCTTCGCTGGAGGAAGCCGCCTTTCTCTCCGGCGAGACGCAGCCGGAGGCCATCGGCCGCTTCTTCCTGGCACTCGGTGTGGGCACCTGCATTCTGAAAGACGGCGAGAACGGTTCCTGGCTTATCCGTCGAGATGGCGCGCTGGAGCATATTGCGCCGTGGCCGGTCGAGGCAGTGGATACCACCGGCTGCGGCGACAGCTACTGCGGCGGGTTTATTGCCGCGCTGGCGCGCGGACTCAGCGTGAAAGCAGCGTGTGACGTCGCCTCGGCGGTGGCCGCGCTGGTGGCGACCGGGATGGGATCGGATGCCGGGGTAGTGGACTGGGAACAGACCCAGGCTTTTATGGCGGCCCATCGCCCCTGACGATGGACCCGCGCCGCCGCAGCGGCGCAAGCGGCTTAACGCCACTGGTACAGCAGCGGCTCCCCGGCGACATAGCGCTGAAGATCGGCGGCAATCATCGCCGTGTGTTTGGCGATACTCTCCCGGGTGGCTCCGGCGATATGCGGCGTGATAATCACGTTATCGAACTCGATAACAAAAGGATGATCGCGCCACAGCGGTTCGCGGTGATAGACATCCAGCGCCGCGCCGCCCAGCGGGCCGTGGCGCAAGGCATCAATTAGTGCCGCCTCGTCGACCACCGCCGCGCGAGAGGTATTGATCAGCAGCGCGCCGGGCTTCATGCTGTTTAACAGCGCCGCATTCACCAGCCCGTCACTGTGCGGCCCGCTGCTCAGGTGCAGGCTGACGATATCCGCCTCGCGGAACAGCGCCTCCAGGGTCGTTTTCTGTAGCCCTGGCTCATTGATATCCTCTGCGGCGACGAACGGATCCACCACCAACACCGCCATGCCGAACGCCCGGGCGATACGCGCCACCCGGCGGCCAATGTTGCCATACCCCACCAGCCCCAGCGTTTTATTGCGCAGTTCACTGCCTTTAAACACTTCATAGGGGCTTTCCGGGCTCACGTCCCAGACCACATCCCGCCGCAGACCCTGCTGGGTGGCGGCGGCGGCATTATCAGCCTGCGTGAATTCCCCCCGCTTCAGCGCCGCATGGGATTGCGGAATATGGCGCGCCAGGCTGAGCATCAGGCCAAGCGTCAGCTCCGCGGCGGCATCGGCATTGCGCCCCGGGGTGTAGAGCACCCGGATGCCGCGCGCCTGGGCGGCCTGGGTATCAATATTCACCGGATTCGCGCGAGTACAGGCGATCACCTGCAGGCGCGGACAGGCGGCCATTACCGCGTCTGTCACCTCATCATAGCTGGTCACCAGCACCTCGGCGTCATGGGCCAGCTCAATCAGCTGACCGGCGCTAAGTTTCGGTTTGCCCAGCGCCCATCCCTCCACCAGCAGCTCGCCCAGCTGGTGGAAGGCGCTAAGGTCGCCAGCATGCTCGGCGGTAAAAACGATTTTCATGGTTGTACGTCCTGAGAAAGAGGTTGAAGGGCGGCCTGTCTGGCCTGCCATACCGGCAGCATCTGCTCACGCAGCAGGCGGTAAACGGGATACAGCGCCGCGTAGCGGGCATGCGCCTGAGGGCGCGGCTGATAGCGGGTCTGCGCCAGCGGAGGCGTCTCGGCCAGCGCCGCGACGCTGCGGGCCGCCAGAATCGCCGCGCCGCGCGCGCTCAGTTCGTTAAAGGCGCTGGAGACCACCGTACGCCCGGTACAGTCGGCGATAATCTGCAGCCAGGTCGCCGAGGCTGCGCCGCCGCCGGTCAGATACAGCTCGCCGCCCTGCGGATAACCCTGTAGCGCATCGACAATGGCGAAGGCCAGGCCTTCAAACACCGCGCGCTGCAGTTCGGCGCGGGTGGTGTGCGGGCTAATGCCGAAAAAGCCGGCCCGCGCGTCCGGGCTGTAAAACGGCGCACGTTCGCCATTGAGGTACGGCTGCCAGAAGACGCCGCCGCTGCCTGGCTCCACCTCCGCGATCGCCTGCTCCAGCCGACCCAGATCGGCGTCCAGCGAAATATGCTGCTGCAGCCAGTCAATGTTTGGCGTACCGGCCTGCATCGGAAACAGCGAGATCACCTGCCCGGCTTCGGTATGGGTGACAAAGCGCGTCGCCTCGTTCACCGTCTGCGGGCCGCGGCAGACGATCCCGGTGCAGCAGGTAGTGCCGAGGATCGTGTAGATATCCCCTTCGTTGACCGCGCCGCAGCCCAGCGCGGCGCTACAGACATCCAGCGCCCCGGCGGCCACCGGCGTCGCGGCGGGCAGCCCGGTCAGCGCCGCCACCGCATCGCTCAGCGTGCCGGCCGGAGCATCCGGGGCCAGCAGCGGGGGAAACAGCGGCAGCTGTTCGTTCAGCCCCATCTCGTTCATCACCACCGAGGACCAGCTGCCGGTCTGCTGATTGAGTAACGAGCTGCTGGCGTCCGTCAACTCCAGCGCCGCCACACCGGTCAGGCGAAAGCGGATCCAGTCCTTGGCGAAAAACAGATAGCGCGCGGCCGCCAGCCGCGCCGGCTGATACTGTTTCAGCCAGTACAGCTGCAGGCTGGTATTGCAGGGCTGCAGGTGGGTGCCGGTATCGGCGAAATAGCGGCGGTCGAAGCCGGGTCGGCGCAGCAGGTCGCTCATCAGCTCGTGGCTGCGGGTATCGCTCCACAGGATCCCCGGGCCCACCGGTTCGCCCTGCTCATCGCTGAGCCAGACCCCCTCCCCTTGCCCGGCGAGGCCGATGGCCCGCAGCCGCCCCGCCTGTAGCGCCGGGTGGCGGGCAATCTGGCGCAGAATAGCCAGCACCGAATGCCACAGCTGGGTCATATCCTGTTCCGCGTAGCCATTGGCCGACAGGCGGGGTGAGGTATTTTCCGCGGCGCTGGCGCAGGCGGTGAAATGCTGATCAAACAGCACCGCTTTCACCCGCGAGGTGCCGATATCGATCCCAAGATAAAAATCCATACCTGCTCCGGCTCAGGGCTCGTAGCGGCGGCGCATCAGCTCGCACTCGAACAGGAACTCCAGCCCCTCCAGTTGACGGCGGGCCTCCTGAATATCTTTCCCCCAGCAGGTCAGGCCGTGGCCGCGCAGCAGAAAGCCGTAGCGCAGCGGGCGCGTTTGCGCATAATCGGCAATCCGCGCCGCCAGGGCGTCAATATCCTGGTCATTATCAAAGATGGCGACCGGAACGGTATCGAGATGGCTGTGCTGCCCGCTAAGGGTTTTCTGCATTTCATACCCCTGCAGCGCCAGCGTGTCGCTTTTTTCGATGCGCGACAGCACGGTGGCGTTGACGGTATGCACATGCAGCACCACGTTGGCTTCCGGGAACAGGCGATACACCAGGGTGTGCAGGCCGGTCTCGGCCGACGGCTTCCGTCCGGAAGGCGCCTGGTTGGTGGCGATCTCAACCTGCAGAAAATCCTCGGTCGTCAGGCTGCCTTTGTCGCGGCCCGACTCGCTTAGCCAGCACCAGGTGTCATCCTGACGCACCGACATATTGCCGCCGGTCGCCGGCGCCCAGCCTTTCGCGCCGATCCAATGACAGGTGGTGACCAGTTGCGCGAGTCTTTCTTGCCACATAGCAGTTCCTTAGGTTAGCGATGATTTATTTAGCCGTCTAAATGGCTATTTATCCGATACTAACACCGCTAACCGGAGGGGACAATATTTCAGGAAACACACACAAGACAAATGGTTATACCATAAATGCATATTAAATAACCTTTATTCACAGTGATTTAACCAACCGTTTTCAGTACACCGCTATTCTCCACTACTCGCTGGCCAAAAACTGGCGGATCGCCCTGGCTGAAATTCTCCTCCTGCGCCAGGGATGCGCTCGCCGCCCTCCTCTGCCCTGGACTGGTGCAAAACATGGCAGGATGCCCACTAAAATGGCATCTCATCGTCTTTACCCCATCATTACTGTGCACTGTGCACATCCTGTGATATTCCCCGTGCCCGGTTTTTCCTGGCACATCTCTTGCTACTTCCGGCTATCACCGCCCATCTACCAGCCAGAGGTTCCAGGATGTCAAACAGCAATGATTTTCCCCTCGTCGAAGCGCCCGCCGCCGGACGCAAAGGCGTATTTTCCATCGCCATGGTGTTGTTCAGCTTTACCTTTTTCACCGGCACGATGTTTGCCGGCGGCAAACTCGGCGTCTCCTTTTCCATCGTCAATCTGCTGTGGATAGCCGTCATCGGCAACGCCTTGCTGGCCCTCTATGCCGCGTCGCTGGGCTGGATCGCCGCGCGCAGCGGCCTGAATACGGTGCTGATGGGCCGGTTCTGCTTCGGGGAGATCGGCAGCAAGCTGGCCGACTTTATTCTTGGCTTTGCCGAACTGGGCTGGTACGCCTGGGGCACCGCCACGGTCGCTATCTCGCTGGTGAAGATCCTCGCCCTGCCCGAGGCGCTGACCCAGCCGTTGATGGTGCTGTTTGGTATTTTGTTCTGCGTCACCGCGCTGGTGGGCTACAAGGGACTGGACGCGCTGTCGCGCCTGTCGGTGCCATTGATGTTTGTGCTGCTGATGGTCTCCATGTATCTGGCGCTGCACCACGCCGGCGGCTGGCAGGCGATGACCCATATTGCCCCGAGCGACACCATGACCTGGTCGGCGGCCATCACCATGGTCTTCGGGACCTTCGCCAGCGGCGCCACCCAGGCGACGAACTGGACCCGGCTGGCTAACTCCAGCCGGACCGCCATTCTCGCCAGCATGGGCAGCTTCCTCATCGGCAACGGGCTGATGATCGTCGCCGGCGCCTGGTGCGCCATCGTTTATCAACAGGCCGATATTGTGGAAGTTCTGATCCTGCAGGGGCTGTCGGTCGCCGCGGTGATCATGCTGTGTCTCAACCTGCTGACCATTCAGGGGCCCACCATCTATAACGTCTCCGCCGCCGCCTGCCATCTGCTGCGCAGCGAACGTCGCCGGACGCTAACCATCGCCGCCGCCGGGGTGGGCATTGTGCTCGCTATTGGCGGTATGTATGAAATGCTGATCCCCTTCCTTGTGCTGCTGGGCAGTATTATTCCGCCCATTGGCGGGGTGATCCTCGCCGACTACTGGTTCGCCCGCGGCGGGCGCTATCCCCTGCTGCAGAACGCCCGCCTGCCGCGTTTTAACTGGCTGGGACTCGGCGCCTACGCCGCCGGCGCGGTGGTGGCCTATCTGTCACCGTGGATCGCGCCGCTGGTGGGGATCACCGTCTCCGCGCTGGTCTATATCGTCCTGAGCCTGCTAAGCAAACGCCAGCCTGCCGCCGTCGCGGAGCAGGAGCCATGAGCCTGACGGTCAGCGAACTGCTGGCCCTTGAGGGACTCTCCGCCCTGCGTCTGCGGGCGGGAAAGCAAGGGCTGCAGCGGGCCGTACGCTGGTATTACGTGGCGGAAAATGAACATATCGCCGAGTGGATCATGGGCGGCGAGCTGGTCTTTATTACCGGCATCAACCATCCCCGTGATGAAGCCAACCTGATCCAGTTGCTGATGGAGGGAAAACAGCGCGGCATCGCCGGGATGGTGATCCTCACCGGCGAGGCCTATATCCACGCCATTCCCGCCACGCTGATCGCCCTTGCCGACGAGCTGGGCATTCCGCTGATTGAGCAGCCCTACCTGCTGAAGATGGTAATTGTCACCGAGCGCATCGGCACCGCGCTGGTCCGCAGTGAAAACGCCCTGCAGTCACAGCGCGACATTCTGATGCAGCTGGTCACCGGCGACTATCCGGATCTGCAGATGCTCCATCAGCGCGCCCTCCATCAGCAGCTCGATTTTACCCGTCCGCTGCGGCTGGCGGCGCTGCGTCTGGAGGGGCTGTCCCGCCTGTTTCGCCAGTTCCCGCCCGAGCAGGCCGAAGCCTGGCTGCTGCAGGCCCACCGCAGCGTGCGTCAGCAGCTGCAGCAGCAGCTCAACCAGCAGGGCAACCCCTTCCCGCTGCTGGAGCGCAGCAATATGTTTCTTTTCCTGCTGCCGGATGAGGAGGGGGAAGGCTTTCAGCAGAAAAAATGGCTGCAGCAGTGGCTGCAGGCGCTGGCGGACGGAGAGGAGGGTTTGTCGCTGCTCTGCGGCCTCTCCGCACCGGTCAGGCAGCTGCAGGGTTATCCGCGGGCGCTGTCGCAGGCGCGCCAGGCGCTGGATCTGTGCGATACCCTGCGGCCGACCCAGCGTATCAGCGACTATCAGCAGTTGGGGTTTATCAAACTGTTGTCCGCGGTCAGCGACCCGGCGCTGCTCAACGATTTTATGCACGACACCCTGGGCTGCCTGATCGAGCCGGGCCGCAAAGCGCCATGGCTGCTGCTGGAGACCCTCGAGACGCTGCTGCAGGAGAACGGCAACGTGGTGCGGGCCGCCGACCGGCTGGGCCTGCATCGCAACACATTGCATCAGCGCATCCAGCGTATTGAAAAACTGACCGGCTACCCGGTCAGCCACCCCCAGTTTCATCTCAACGCCTCGGTCGCGCTGGTGATCTGGCGTTTATCGCAAAACCATTTACAGGACCCACCATGAAAATTATTAACGCTCGCCTGCGCCGCCAGGAGGCGCTGTTTACTCTTGACCTGCAGGACGGGATGATTCACCGCATCACCGCCCAGGCCGCGATGCAGAGTGCCGACGCCGGGGATATCGACGCCCAGGGCCGGCTGGCGATCCCGCCCTTCGTCGAGCCGCATATCCATCTTGACGCCACCCTCACCGCGGGCGAGCCGGAGTGGAACCGCAGCGGTACCCTGTTTGAAGGCATCACCCGCTGGAGCCAGCGCAAAGCGAGTATTACCCCGGAGGACACCCGCCAGCGGGCGCTGAAAACCATCGGCATGCTGCGCGACTTCGGCGTCCAGCACGTCCGGACCCATGTGGATGTCACCGATCCGTCGCTGGCGGCCCTGAAGGCGCTGCTGGCGGTGAAACAAGAGGCCGCCGATCTTATCGATCTGCAGATTGTCGCCTTCCCGCAGGAGGGAATCGAATCGTACCCCGACGGCCGCGGACTCATGACCCGCGCCATCGAGATGGGCGCCGACGTGGTGGGCGGCATTCCGCACTATGAGAACACCCGCGACAAAGGGGTCAGCTCGGTGATGTTTTTGATGGACCTCGCCCAGCGTTACGGCCGCCTGGTGGATGTCCACTGCGATGAAATCGACGATCCGCAATCGCGTTTCCTTGAAGTACTGGCGGAGGAGGCGCGGGTGCGCGGCATGGGGGCGCAGGTCACCGCCAGCCACACCTGCGCGATGGGCTCTTATGATAACGCCTACTGCTCAAAGCTGTTTCGCCTGCTGAAAGCCTCGGGCATCAACTTCATCTCCTGCCCGACCGAAAGCATTCATCTGCAGGGCCGGTTTGACAGCTGGCCGAAACGGCGCGGCGTCACCCGGGTGGCGGAGCTGGATCGCGCCGGCATCAACGTCTGCTTTGCCCAGGACTCGATTCAGGATCCGTGGTACCCGCTGGGGAACGGCAATATCCTGCGCATTCTGGATGCCGGGCTGCACATCTGCCATATGCTCGGCTATGACGATCTGCAGCGCTGCCTCGACTTCGTCACCGACAACAGCGCCCGGGCGCTGTGTCTGGGCGATAACTACGGCCTCGCCGAAGGCCGCCCGGCGAACCTGCTGATCCTCGATGCGGAAAACGACTACGAGGCCGTCCGTCGTCAGGCACGGGTGCTGACCTCCATTCGCCACGGCAAGGTGATTTTGCAGCGTGAGGTGGAGCACATCCGCTACCCGGCATAGGGCGCAAGGCGCTGCGCGACGACGCCTTTCTGTGATACCTTTTCAGGCAGTGTGCGTGACCGACGCCCGCCCGGGCGTCGGCTTCCTGGAAAACAGACGGCGCGAAACGACGATGAGCGATAAAAAATGGATTAAGGCCGAGGACGTGGCCAGACTGGCCGGCGTCTCGCGCTCGGCGGTCTCCCGCACCTTCACCCCCGGCGCCTCGGTGTCGGAGAAGACCCGGCAGAAGGTGCTGAGCGCCGCGGAAGCCCTGGGCTATCAGGTGAATATCATCGCCCGGACGATGATCACTGGCAGCAGTAATTTTATCGGCATCGTCACCGCCGGTTTCGACAACCCGTTTCGCAGCAAACTGCTGGCGCCGCTGGTCCATCAGCTGGCGCTCAATGGCTTTATGCCGCTGCTGATGAACGCTGACGATCCGCAGCAGCTCGCCCCCTCGCTTAAACAACTGCTGAGCTATCACGTCGCCGGGGTGATCATCACCTCCGGCGCGCCGCCGCTGTCGCTGGCGGAAGAGTATCTGGCGCGCAAGATCCCCGTCACCCTGATCAACCGCCATGCGGACCTCGCCGGCTGCGACCGGGTGTGCAGCGATAACGCCCAGGGAGCGAAGCTGGTGGCGGATCTGTTCAGTCGTCGAGGCTGGCAGCAGGTTGGCTTTATTGGCGAAAATCGCGAGAACTTCAGCACCCGCCAGCGCTATGAGGCTTTCATCGCCCGGACGTCGGGTATAGCGGTGAGCAGCCGCTTCTGCGACGGCGGCGGCTATCAGGCCGGCTACCAGGCCGCCAGAGAATTGGTTGCTGAAAACCCCGGAGTGCAGGCGCTGTTCTGCGCCACCGATATGCTGGCGCTGGGCGCCCTGGATGGCCTGCGGGACGCCCCCGCCCCGCTGCCGGCCATCGTCGGCTTTGACGATATCCCGCAGGCGGACTGGCAGCCCTATCAGCTCACCACCGTCCAGCAGAATACCGCCCTGCTGGCGCACCACGCGGTGGATCTGTTGATGACGCGGATCGCCCGCTTCAGCCTGCCCTCACGCCATCGCGAAGTGCCGGTGAAACTAATTATTCGTCATAGTACGAAATGAAAAAATCATTTTATGCTGGAGCGATCACAGAATCTTCTGCGAAACCCGGCCACACTCATTCGGCCCTTCGGGGCTGTTTTTTTCACGCAAAATGCACACGTGTGCAAAATAGGGAGTCACTATGCAATCTCAGGAATCAGAAGCGCTACAGGCCCGCTACCGTCTGGCCTGCGAGCTGGCGAAAGCGGGGGCTGAGCTGGCGTTTGAATACTATCAACAGCGCGAGGCGCTGACCGTCGACTATAAAGGCGATGACCTGCAGGATGTGGTCAGCGTGGCCGACAAACGGGTGGAGGCCTTTGTCAAACAGCGCATTCAGAGCGCGTTTCCGCAAGATGGCTTTCTCGGCGAAGAGAGCGGCGCTCGCCTGCCCGACGCGCGAGTGCTGTGGGTGGTCGACCCCATCGATGGCACCAGCTGTTTCCTCAACGGCCTGCACACCTGGTGCCTGTCGCTGGCGATCGTCGCCGACGGCGAACCGGTCATCGGCGTGGTCTACGACCCCAACCATCGCGAGCTGTTTCACGCCCTGCGGGGCCATGGCGCCTGGCTCAACGACGCCCCGATCCGTCCACACCCCGCGACGACGGTCAAAGAGGGCGTGATGGGCGTCGGCACCTCGCATCGCGTCACCCCGGCGGACTTTCTGCCGTTTCTGCAGGCGCTGCTCAGCGACGGCGGCATGTTTATCCGCAACGGTTCCGGGGCGTTGATGAGCGCCTGGGCGGCGGCGGGCCGGTTGATTGGCTACTACGAGCCGCACATGAACCCGTGGGACGCTCTGCCGGGGCTGGTGCTGATGCGCGAAGCGGGCGGCGCCAGCAACGATTTTCTGGCGCAGGAGGGGATCCAGCGCGGCAATCCGCTGCTGCTGGCCAGCCAGACGCTCTACCCGCAGCTGAAAAAGATGATCCCACAACCCTTACATTAACCCTTACGGGTCAGGCTATTTCTGATTATGTACTCTACACAGTAACGATAACTTCATTCACGGACGAACCACATCAATCAGTCAGGCCTCCGACCTGCGGAGAACCACCTATGTCTGGAATTATCGCTTTTTTCCGGGCGTCGCCGCCGAAAGCGGGCGCCGCGTTTGATGAACAGCGTTTTCGCCGGGTGCGCTGGCAAACCTTTATCGCCATGACCCTGGCCTACGTCACCTTTTACGTCTGCCGGTTATCCTTCACCGTCGCCAAAAGCGCGCTGGTGGATCTGGGGATCACCCCGACGGAGCTGGGCATGATCGGCTCAACCCTGTTCTTCAGCTACGCCATCGGCAAGCTGGTCAACGGCTTTATCGCCGATCACGCCAACGTGGTGCGCTATATGAGCCTCGGTTTATTGCTCAGCGCCGGGATGAACCTGATGATGGGGATGACCACCAACGCCCTGCTGCTGGCCATCTTCTGGGGGATCAACGGCTGGGCCCAGTCGATGGGCGTCGGCCCCTGCGCGGTCTCGCTGGCGCGCTGGTACGGCGTTAAGGAGCGCGGCACCTTCTATGGCATCTGGTCGACGGCGCATAATATCGGCGAGGCGGTGACCTATATGGTGATCGCCGCAGTGATCGCCGGATTTGGCTGGCAGATGGGCTACCTGTCCACCGCCGCGCTCGGCGCCGCCGGGGTGGTGCTGCTGGTGCTGTTCATGCACGATTCGCCGCAGAGCAGTGGATTCCCGTCCATCAACGTCATCCGCGATGAACCGCAGGAGGAGGCCGAAGCCCGCGGCTCAGTGTTTAAAAACCAGCTGCTGGCGCTGCGCAACCCGGCGCTGTGGACCCTCGCCCTCGCCTCCGCCTTTATGTACATCGACCGCTACGCCGTCAACTCGTGGGGGATCTTCTTTCTCGAGCAGGATAAAGCCTATTCCACGCTGGAGGCGTCCGGGATTATCGGCGTCAACGCCATCGCCGGCATCGCCGGGACCATCATCGCCGGCATGCTCTCCGACCGCTTTTTTCCACGCAACCGCAGCGTGATGGCCGGGTTTATCAGCCTGCTGAACACCGCCGGCTTCGCCCTGATGCTCTGGTCGCCGCACAATTATTACACTGATATTCTGGCGATGATTATCTTCGGGGCCACCATTGGCGCCCTGACCTGCTTCCTCGGCGGGCTGATCGCCGTCGATATCTCCTCGCGCAAAGCCGCCGGGGCCGCGCTCGGCACCATCGGCATCGCCAGCTACGCCGGCGCCGGCCTGGGCGAGTTTCTCACTGGGATCATTATTGATAAAACGGCTATCCTTGAGAACGGCAAAACGCTGTATGATTTCAGCACGTTGGCGCTGTTCTGGGTGGGTACCGGTCTGGGTTCCGCGCTACTCTGTTTTACCACTGCCGCCATCGTCGCCCGGCGCCATGCCGTCGAACGGCAGACCTCGTTCTCCTCATAACCGATTAACGAATTAAGGAAGAAGATATGATGCCTGCAAGACATCAGGGGCTGTTACGCCTGTTTATCGCCTGCGCGCTGCCGCTGCTGGCGCTGCAATCTGCTGCCGCCGCGGACTGGCAGCTGGAGAAAGTGGTCGAGCTCAGCCGCCACGGTATCCGCCCGCCGACGGCCGGCAACCGGGAAGCCATCGAGGCCGCCACCGGCCGACCGTGGACCGAGTGGACCACCCATGACGGCGAGCTCACCGGCCATGGCTATGCCGCCGTGGTTAACAAAGGACGTGAGGAAGGCCAGCACTATCGCCAGCTCGGCCTGCTGCAGGCGGGATGCCCGACGGCGGAGTCGATTTACGTGCGCGCCAGCCCGCTGCAGCGGACGCGGGCGACCGCCCAGGCGCTGGTGGATGGCGCCTTCCCCGGCTGCGGCGTCGCTATCCATTATGTCAGCGGGGATGCCGATCCCCTGTTTCAGACCGACAAGTTCGCCGCCACGCAAACCGACCCCGCCCGCCAGCTGGCGGCGGTGAAAGAGAAGGCCGGGGATCTGGCGCAGCGTCGGCAGGCGCTGGCGCCGGCCATCCAGCTATTGCAACAGGCGGTTTGTCAGGCCGATAAACCCTGCCCGATCTTCGACACCCCCTGGCAGGTGGAGCAGAGCAAAAGCGGGAAAACCACTATTAGCGGACTGAGCGTGATGGCCAATATGGTGGAGACGCTGCGTCTCGGCTGGAGTGAAAACCTGCCTCTCAGCCAGCTGGCGTGGGGCAAGATCACCCAGGCCAGGCAGATCACCGCCCTGCTGCCGCTGTTAACGGAAAACTACGATCTCAGTAACGACGTGCTGTATACCGCGCAAAAACGCGGGTCGGTGCTGCTCAACGCCATGCTCGACGGCGTCAAACCGGAGGCGAATCCGAACGTACGCTGGCTGCTGCTGGTGGCCCATGACACCAATATCGCCATGGTGCGCACGCTGATGAACTTTAGCTGGCAGCTGCCGGGCTACAGCCGGGGAAATATCCCGCCGGGCAGTAGCCTGGTGCTGGAGCGCTGGCGCAACGCGAAGAGCGGGGAACGCTATCTGCGGGTCTATTTCCAGGCGCAAGGCCTCGACGACCTGCGTCGTCTGCAGACGCCGGACGCGCAGCACCCGATGCTGCGTCAGGAGTGGCGTCAGCCGGGCTGCCGTCAGACCGACGTCGGTACGCTGTGTCCCTTCCAGGCGGCTATTACCGCCCTCGGTCAGCGTATCGACCGGTCATCCGCCCCGGCGGTAGCCATGGTCCTGCCGTAGCAATGCAGCGCTTGCCCGGGCCCGGGAAAGCCATTTTTTCCAGGCCCGGCACGGTGTCGGCTATCCATTGTCCGGCGCAAACGCCCCGGCGGCGACCTGCGCCGGGGTGACCACCCCGCTGTCCAGCACCCAGCCGCTCACCAGCCCAGCAGGCGTGACGTCGAACGCCGGATTGTAAACGGCAGCCCCCGTCGGCGCCCACTGTACCGCGCCGAAGCTGCCCGCCACCCCGGTCACTTCCGCCGCCGCGCGCTGCTCAATGGGGATCGCCGCGCCGTTCGGGCAATGGCGGTCGAGGGTGGTCTGCGGGGCAGCGACGTAAAACGGGATCTGGTGATAATGGGCCAAAACCGCCAGAGAGTAGGTGCCGATTTTATTCGCCACATCGCCGTTGGCGGCGATACGGTCGGCGCCGACCCACACCGCATCCACCTGCCCCTGCGCCATCAGGCTGGCGGCCATTGAATCGGTGATCAGCTGATACGGCACGCCCAGCTCGCCCAGCTCCCAGGCGGTTAAACGTCCGCCCTGCAGCAGTGGCCGGGTTTCATCGACCCACACGCTGGCCACCTTTCCCTGCCGGTGCGCCAGCGCAATAACCCCCAGGGCGGTCCCTACCCCGGCGGTCGCCAGGCCACCGGTGTTGCAGTGGGTCAGCAGTCGACTGCCGGGCTTCACCAGCGCACTGCCCGCCTCAGCGATGCGGTCGCACAGCTGTTTATCTTCTTCGACCAGACGCAAAGCTTCCGCTTCCAGCGCCTGCGGGTAATCTTCCCGGGCCAGCGCCTGCTTCATGCGATCCAGATTATTCATCAGGTTGACCGCCGTCGGCCGCGCCGCGCGCAGCGTCTCCAGCGCCTGCTGGAGTGCATCCCGGTTCAGGCCGCGCTGGGCCAGCAGAGCCAGCAGCAGGCTGGCGGACAGGCCAATCAGCGGCGCGCCGCGCACCCGCAGGGCATGAATATGGTCCACCAGCAGCGCAACGTTATCCGCCGCCAGCCAGCGTTTCTCCTGCGGCAAGGCCTGCTGGTCGAGAATAAAAAGCTGATTTTCACTCACCCGCAGGCTGGTGGTCTGTAATGTCTGCATGTCGTTAAATCCCTGTTGCGTTGTTGTATCACATTGTGTCAGGATGGAATCCAGAAGTATAGACGTCTGAACGGCTTAATCAGAATTCGAGGATCGAGGCAATGTCGCAATACCATACCTTCACCGCCCACGATGCCGTGGCTTACGCGCAGCAGTTCGCCGGCATCGACAACCCATCTGAGCTGGTCAGCGCGCAGGAAGTGGGCGATGGCAACCTCAATCTGGTGTTTAAAGTGTTCGATCGCCAGGGCGTCAGCCGGGCGATCGTCAAACAGGCCCTGCCCTACGTGCGCTGTGTCGGCGAATCCTGGCCCCTGACCCTCGACCGCGCCCGTCTGGAAGCGCAGACCCTGGTCGCCCACTATCAGCACAGTCCGCAGCACACGGTAAAAATCCATCACTTTGATCCCGAGCTGGCGGTGATGGTGATGGAAGATCTTTCCGACCACCGCATCTGGCGCGGGGAGCTTATCGCTAACGTCTACTACCCGCAGGCGGCCCGCCAGCTTGGCGACTATCTGGCGCAGGTGCTGTTCCACACCAGCGATTTCTATCTCCATCCCCACGAGAAAAAAGCGCAGGTGGCGCAGTTTAGTAACCCGGCGATGTGCGAGATCACCGAGGATCTGTTCTTTAACGACCCGTATCAGATCCACGAGCGTAATAACTACCCGGCGGAGCTGGAGGCCGATGTTGCCGTCCTGCGCGACGACGCCCAGCTAAAGCTGGCGGTGGCGGCGCTGAAGCATCGTTTCTTTGCCCATGCGGAAGCGCTGCTGCACGGCGATATCCACAGCGGGTCGATCTTCGTTGCCGAAGGCAGCCTGAAGGCCATCGACGCCGAGTTCGGCTATTTCGGCCCCATTGGCTTCGATATCGGCACCGCCATCGGCAACTTGCTGCTTAACTACTGCGGCCTGCCGGGCCAGCTCGGCATTCGCGACGCCGCCGCCGCACGCGAGCAGCGACTGAACGATATCCACCAGCTGTGGACCACCTTCGCCGAACGCTTCCAGGCGCTGGCGGCGGAGAAAACCCGCGACGCGGCCCTGGCTTACCCCGGCTACGCTTCCGCCTTTCTGAAGAAAGTCTGGGCCGACGCGGTTGGCTTCTGCGGCAGCGAACTGATCCGCCGCAGCGTCGGGCTGTCGCACGTCGCGGATATCGACACTATCCGGGACGACGCCATGCGCCATGAATGCCTGCGCCACGCCATTACCCTCGGCAAAGCGCTGATTGTGCTGGCCGAGCGTATCGACAGCGTCGACGAGCTGCTGGCGCGGGTACGCCAGTACAGCTGAGTGCGCCTGTTTTCCCTCACCCCGGCCCTCTCCCATAGGGAGAGGGAGCACACCCTAAAAAAGGCAATTGTCATTGCCTTTTTGCGTTTACCTTGCCCTCACCCCAACCCTCTCCCACAGGGAGAGGGAGCAAACCCTAAAAAAGTGCAATCATCAGGGATTGCCCGGCGGCGCTGCGCTTGCGCGGGCCTACAGATAACCGCATGACGGTTTGATCTTGCAGTCTTTTGTAGGCCGGGTAAGGCGAAAGCCGCCACCCGGCAGACATGCGAGCACAATTTTGCGTTTACCTTGTCCTCATCCCAGATACTCAATCACCGACAGCCCGCCGTTGTAATCGGTGCTGTAGATAATGCCCTGCGCATCGACAAACACATCGCAGGACTGGATCACCTGCGGGCGGCCGGGACGGGTATCCATCATCGTCTTCGGCGCCGCCGGCACCAGCGCCCCGGTCTCCAGCGGACGATACGGGTTAGATATATCGTAAGCCCGCACGCCGGCATTCTGATAAGTGGCAAAAATCAGCGTTGAGCTGACAAAGCTGCCGGGACGATTCTCATGCAGGTTGTGCGGACCGAAATGCGCCCCTTTCGCCACATAGTCGATTTCATCCGGCGGCGGGAACGTGGCGATGCTCACCGGGTTTGACGGCTCGCGGATATCAAACAGCCAGATCAGCTTCTCACCGTCCTCCTGATTGTCGAGCACCGCTTCATCCAGCACCACCAGCAGGTCACGATCCGGTAGCGGCAGCGCGGTATGCGTCCCGCCGCCGAACGGCGGGCTCCAGTTGCGATGGCTAATCAGCGTCGGCTGGGTACGGTCTTTGACATCCAGCAGCGTCAGGCCGCCGTCGCGCCAGCTGCCGTAGGCGGTATCCCCGGCAATAATGGCGTGATGCAGCGCATAGCGTTTGCCCTGCGGCCAGTCCGGTGTTTCACCGCCCGCCTGGTGCATCCCCGGCAGCCACCAGCGCCCGGCCACTTCGGGCTTACGCGGATCGGCCAGATCGATGGTCAGGAAGATGTAGTCAGTAAAACCGTCGATCAGCGCGGACACATACGCCCAGCGGCCGCCGACGTACCAGATGCGGTGAATACCGATGCCGTTAAGCGACAGGAAACTGATTTCCCGCGGCTGCGCGGGAGTGGAAATATCAAAGATACGCAGCCCGGCGCTCCAGCCCTTGTCCTGCACATCGCTGACCGTGTCGCCCACCGAGCGGGTGTAGTAGACCTTCTCATCAGCAAAACGGGCGTCGGCAAACAGATCCCGGGCGTTGATCACCAGCAGCAGATCGTCATGCGCCTGCAGATGCACGTTCCAGGTGCCCGGCGGCGCGGCAATATAGTTGACGGTGGTGGGCCGGGTCGGATCGCGAACATCGACCACGGAAAAGCCCTGCGACACCATATGGCCGATATAGGCGAATCCGCGGTGCACCATCAGCTGCACGCCGTCCGGACGACCGCCCTGATCGCTATGGCCAATCAGCCGCATATTGCGGCTGTATTCGGGGGAAGGTAATGCTGACATAGGGGATCCCTCTCGCCCGGTGGCATGGTTTTCCCCCTCTCCCTGCGGAAGAGGGCTGGGGTGAGGGCACCAGGCCGCCGCCCACCGCCACCCGGCTTGATTTTATTTGTTTTTCGCTTCCAGCGTCGCGAACCACGGCGCGATAAAGTCTTCGGTCTGGCCCCAGCCAGGGATAATTTTCCCCAGCGACGCCACGTTCACCGCCCCCGGCTGGGCCGCCAGCAGCGCCTGCGGGATCGCCGCCGCCTTGAAGTCGTAGGTGGCTGGCGTCGGCTCGCCGGCGATCTTATTGGCGATCAGCCGCACGTTGGTCGCGCCGATAAGCTTCGGATCCACCGCCACGCTCACCTTCCATGGGCTGCCGGCTTCGCGCATCAGCTGCAGATCCTGGTTGGAAATATCAATGCTGTAGAGTTTGATCTCGGTGCGGCCATTCTCTTTCAGCGCTTTATAGGCCCCCTGGCTAAAGGCATCCCAGGTGCCCCAGATCGCGTCGATTTTCCCTTTCGGATACTTGGCGAGGATCGCCCCCACCTTGTTGGCAGTGTCGCCCTGCACATCGGATGACACGGCGCCGATCGACTCCAGCTCTTTAATCCCCGGATTTTGCTTCAGCAGCGTCTGGTAAGCCGCCTGACGGCGCTCCATCGGTGGGAAGCCCGCCACCCACAGCTTGACGATATTGGCCTTGCCGTTGAAATCTTTCACCAGCTGGCCAAAAGAGAGCTCGGTCAGCGACGCGTCATCCTGCTGGCTGACCGTCACCCCGGGGATCTCACCGCTCACCGCGGTATCGAACACCGCCACTTTGATCCCGGCATCCACCGCCTTCTTCACCAGGGCGGTGGAATACGGGTCACGCCCCTGGGAGAGAATAATGCCATCGTATTTCTGGCTGATGGCCTGGTTGACGAAGTCCTGGAATTTGGCGTCATCGCCGTTGCTCAGGAAGGTGCTGATTTTGAAACCGAGCTTTTTGCCTTCCTGCAGCGCCCCGGAGACAAACTGGGTGGTGTTATCGTCAGACCCCAGGTTGCGGATCACCGCAATACGGATCGGGCCGCTGTGCTCGGCAATCGCCGCCGGCACCGGCGTCGGGGCAGTGGCCAGCGCCGCCGTCGACTGCAGCAGACCCAGCGTCATCAGAGAGAGTGCGATCTTTTTCATGCTGTTTACCCTGTAAAATGTTAAGTACGGCGCTGAAAATAGGTCAGTGCCAGCGCGCCAGCCAGGACTAACCCTTTAATAATGTCCATCGCATAATACGGCACCGAGAGCATCACCAGCCCGTTGGAGAGCACGCCGAGGATCACCGCCCCCACCAGCGTCCCCAGGGCGTTCGGTTTACCGGAGCCCGCCAGCGAAAAGCCGATCCAGGCCGCCGCCACCGCGTCCATCAGATAGCCGCCGCCGGCGTTGACCTGCGAGGATCCGATACGCGAGGCCAGCAGAATGCCGCCCAGCCCGGCCAGCAGCGAGGCAATCACGTATGCTGCGACTTTGTAACGAGTGATCCGCAGGCCGGAGAGCCGCGCGGCCTCCGGGTTGCCGCCGATGGCGTACATCCGCCGTCCGTGGGTGGTGAACGACAGCGCCAGCTGGGCGACCAGCGTCACCACCAGCATGATGATGACGATGGTCGGCACCTGCCCCAGCGCGCCAAAGCCCGCCGGGATAGTGCCTTCCGCCATCTCGCCGCTCGGCAGCACCATGTTTTCAGTAATCGAACCGCCGTAGCTGTAGGTCATCGCCACGCCCTGAATCACAAACAGGCTGGCCAGGGTGGCGAGCATGTCAGGAATGCGCAGCACCACGATCAGAAAGGCGTTAAACAGCCCCACCAGGGTGCAGAGCGCGAGGGTGATCAGAATCGCTTCGGTGGTCCCCAGGCCATGCCAGACAAACAGGGAAATCACCAGCGCGTTAGCCAGCGATGCCGTCGATCCCACTGACAGATCAAAGCCGCCAATGGTGAGAGAAATCGACACCCCGATGGCAATCACCGTGACAATCGCGATCGAGCGCAGAATGTTGATGATGTTGAACGGATCAAGGAAGTTGTCCGAGGCGAGGCCAAAGACCGCCACCAGCAGCACCACGGTCAGCAACATGCCCCACTTATAGAGAAAATCAAAAAATCGCTGACGGCCCGATACCGTCGCGTTTACTGCCAGGGCCTTGCTCACGCTGCCGCTCCTCCGGTTGAATAATAAAGCAACGTCTCTTCCCGGGCTTCCGCGCCGGGGATCTCCGCCACAATCCGTCCGTCCCATAGCACGCAGATGCGGTCGCATAAACCGACCAGCTCGGCGAATTCACCCGAGGCATAAATCACCCCTTTGCCTTCCCGCGCCAGACCATCGATCAGCATGAACAGATCGGTTTTCGCTTTCACATCGACCCCTTTGGTCGGTTCGTCAAAAATCAAAACATTGGCATGACTGCGCAGCCATTTGCCAATGGCCACCTTCTGCTGGTTGCCGCCGGAAAGACGGCGCAGCATCTGCCCCGGGCCAGTGGCGCGCACGCCGAGGCGGGCAATCACCTCCTCCGCCCAGCGCCAGGCCTGCCGATGGCCAAACAGGCTCCAGCGCGAAAAGCTGTTATCGGCGCTGACCGCCAGGTTCATCGCGATCGGCTCTTCGATGAAAATGCCCTCTTTGCGCCGCTCCTCCGGGACCAGCGCCAGGCCGCGCCCCACCGAGTCGGCAGGATCGCGCGGTCGCCACGGCTGGCCGTTCAGCTCGCCACGCTGCACCCGGCTTTTGCTGGCGCCGAACAGCGCTTTGCACAGCTCGGTTTTGCCCGCGCCGGCCAGCCCGGCGATACCCAGAATTTCCCCCTTCCGCAGGCGCAGCGAAATATCCTGCAGCAACGCCTCATCATGCAGACCGTCAACCTGCAACAGCACCTCTTCGCCGTGCGGCGGGCGCGGCGGTGGGAAGATATCGCTCAGCTCGTGGCCCAGCATCTTTTCGACGATCTGTTCGCCGCTCAGCGGCGCCATCGGGCCGCTCTCAATCAGCCGCCCGTCGCGCAGCACCGTCAGGGTGTCGCAGATTGCCTTCAGTTCATGGATACGATGCGAAATAAACACCACCCCGATCCCCTGCTGCTGCAGACGGCGTACTACCGCAAACAGGCGCTCACTTTCATGCTGATCCAGCGGCGCGGTGGGCTCATCGAGGATCAAAAAGCGGCAATGGTGCGACAGAGCGCGAGCCAGCAGGATTTGCTGTTTTTCGGCGAGCGTGCAGCTGTTAATGGAGCGCCTGACGTCCAGCGCCACGTCCAGCTGCGCCAGCGCCTCGCGCGCCAGCTGCCGAACCCGCGACCAGCGAAACGCCATGCCCGGCTCTGCCAGCCTGTCCAGCATGATGTTTTCCGCAATGCTCAGGCCAGGTACCAGCGCCACATCCACCTCCTGCTGCACCAGGTGGATCCCCAACTGTTTAGCATCCCGCGGCGAACGAATGGTGACCGGCTGATCGTTGATCGTCACCTCGCCCTGATAGTGAGCATGCGTCCCGCACAGCACGGCCATCAGCGTCGACTTACCCGCGCCGTTGGCCCCGGTCAGGGCATGCACCGACCCGCCATGAAGGGTAAAGTCCACCTTGTTCAGTGCCTGAAAGCCGGAGAAGGCCAGGCTAATGTTATGCATCTCAAGGCGGTTCGCGCTCATCACTGTTCCCGTGCGGTAATTAATCTTCTGATTTAACGAATTTTTCATAGCCGCCGCTGGCTGACAACTGCGTAAAAAGCATAAGATACAACGAAATAATATTAGCCATCTGGATGTCCAGACATAACATCAGTTTAGCCCAACACCTATAAGGACAGCTTCCATGAGCAACAGCGATATCCGCGTCGTACCCGGCCCGGCCAACTATTTCTCCCACCCTGGCAGCCTTGAGCGGCTGAGCGATTTTTTCAGCGCCGACCAGCTCTCGCGGGCGGTGTGGGTCTATGGCGAGCGCGCCCTGGCCGGCGCCGAACCTTTTCTGCCGGCGGCCTTCCACCTGCCGGAGGCAAAAAAGATCCGCTTTACCGGCCACTGCAGCGAACGCGACGTGGCGGAGCTGGTGCAGGCCTCCGGTGACGATCGGGCGGTAGTGATTGGCGTGGGCGGCGGCGCGCTGCTCGACAGCGCGAAAGTGTTGGCCCGCCGCCTGGGGGTTCCGCTGGTGGCCATCCCGACCATCGCCGCCACCTGCGCGGCGTGGACGCCGCTGTCGGTGTGGTATAGCGACGCCGGACAGGCCCTGAATTTTGAGATCTTCGATGACGCCAACTTCCTGGTGCTGGTCGAGCCGCGCATCATTCTCAACGCCCCGGCGGAGTACCTGCTGGCGGGCATTGGCGACACCTTAGCCAAATGGTATGAGGCCGTGGTGCTGGCGCCGCAACCGGAGGCGCTGCCGCTCACCGTGCGGCTGGGGATTAACGGCGCGCTGGCGATCCGCGACGTGCTGCTGGCCAGCAGCGAAACGGCGCTGGCGGACCAGCGCCGCGGCGATCTGACCCAGGCGTTTCGCGATGTGGTAGAGGCGATTATCGCCGGCGGCGGGATGGTTGGCGGGCTGGGGGAACGTTACACCCGGGTCGCCGCCGCCCATGCGGTGCACAACGGACTGACGGTGCTGCCGCAGACGGATAAATTCCTCCACGGTACCAAAGTCGCCTACGGCATTCTGGTACAGAGCGCCCTGCTTGCTCAGGACGATGTGCTGGCGCAGTTAGTGCAGGCGTATCAGCGCTTTAACCTGCCGACCACCCTGGCGGCACTGGAGGTCGATATCAATAACCGCACAGAACTGGACCGGGTCATTGCCCATACCCTGCGCCCGGGCGAGTCGATTCACTATTTACCAGTGACGTTAACCCCTGAGGTTCTGCGCGCGGCGTTTGAGAAGGTGGAATACTTCAGCCGTTAATCGCCCCGACCGTCTATACCTAATGATGATGCTCACCACTCTCGCAACGAGGTCATCATGCAGATCGATTTAACAGGTAAAAAGGCGCTGGTTACCGGCGCCAGCCGTGGGTTGGGTCGCGCAATCGCGCTGTCGCTGGCACGCGCCGGTGCCGATGTGGTTATTACGTATGAAAAATCGGCCGATAAAGCCCAGGCAGTCGCCGATGAAATAAAGGCCCTGGGTCGGCACGGCGAGGCGGTGCAGGCCGACAGCGCCAGCGCGCAGGCTATTCAGGAGGCGGTAACCCATGCGGCCCGGTCCCTCGGCGGGCTGGATATTTTGGTCAACAACGCCGGGATCGCCCGCGGCGGTCCACTGGAATCCATGACGCTGGCGGACATTGACGCCCTTATCAACGTCAATATTCGTGGGGTGGTCATCGCCACCCAGGAAGCGCTGGTGCATATGGCCGATGGCGGACGGATCATCAACATCGGCAGCTGTCTGGCTAATCGCGTGGCCATGCCGGGCATCGCGGTTTACGCCATGACCAAGTCCGCCCTCAACGCCCTGACCCGTGGCCTGGCGCGTGATTTAGGCCCTCGCGGGATCACCGTTAACCTTGTCCATCCAGGGCCGACCAACAGCGATATGAACCCGGAAGACGGAGAACAGGCGGAAGCCCAGCGCCAGATGATTGCGGTCGGTCACTACGGCCAGCCGGAAGACATCGCCGCGGCGGTCACCTTCCTCGCCAGCCCGGCAGCCGGGCAGATCTCCGGTACGGGGCTGGACGTGGATGGCGGATTGAACGCCTGATCGCACATTTTCTGCAAGCCTCTGTCGCCCGACAGAGGCCTTCCCGCGCCGCCTCGACGGGTTGCGTTTTGCCTCTTACCTGCGTTTTTTCTCCGCTCTACAGTACCCCATAAGAAATTCGGAATTTATCTAATAGTCTTATTATTTCCTTATATTTTGTGTGGGCGTACAGTGGAGGTACGGATGAAGATTGTCTGGTCAAAAACGGCAGATAAGCCATTTTCTAAAATCGATAATCGGTATAAGAGCCGCATTAAATCCAGGCTGGAAAAGATGGATGATAAAGCTTCACCTATCTCGGATATCAAAAAATTGTCCTCTCCCGAAAACCACTACCGGCTGCGATTAGGTGATTACAGAGTCATCTACACCTTTGGGGATCCGCCGGGCGATACCTGCTACGTCGTGGCGGTTAAACGCCGAACCACCACCACCTACCTTCATGAGGAAGATACCGAATATGACTATTCAGTACATCAAGGATGAAGAAGGAAAAGACCAGTATGTCGTCATTCCTTACAGCGATTACTTTCGTATGCGCCTGGCTCTGCTGGAGTACGACGACGAGGATGAAAGCGACTGGGAAGATATTCCTTATGAATCAGACATCTATGATAATGTCATGCTACCAGGCGAAGTATGCGACGTGATGCATAAAGAAAACGTCAGTCTGCAGGCCGCGTGGCGCATCCTGCGCGGGCTATCCCAGCAGGAGGTCGCGGCTAAACTCGGCATCAGCCAGTCCGCCGTGTCGCAGCTGGAAGCGCTGGACTCCCGTCCGCAGAAGCGCACCCGCGAGAAGCTGGCGGCGATTTACGGCTGTACCCAGGAGCAGATCAGCCTCTATCTGCCGAAAGAGGGTTAACAGCACTTCGCCCCGCCCTTGCCGCCGTAGCGCGCGTCCTGGCGCTCGCGAAAGAATTCTTCATAGGTCATCGGCGTCTGATCCGGGTGGGTTATTCGCATGTGCTCGACGTAGTTATCGTAATCCGGCACGCCGATCATCATCTTCGCCGCCTGGCCTAAATATTTTCCCGCTTTGGAGAGGGTGTCGAACATAAGTCATTTCTCTTTTGTTTCCCTCTCCCAAAGGGAGAAGGAGGATCAGAAATGTAGGCCGGGTAAGGCGAAGCCGCCACCCGGCACACCGGTTAATGCGCGCGCTTCGCCTGCGCGGTTATAGTTTGCGCATCGGCGGGCATCGCCTGGTACGGCGTCTCTTTCGCCGTCGGTTTATCCTCTTTCAGCGCCGCCAGCGCGGTTTTAATCGAGAACAGCGCCAGCACCACCACCACAATCATAAAGAAGATGGTCAGCCCGGCATCGAGACGGTTGTTAAACACCAGCTGCGCCAGCTGTGATTCGGTATATTGCGGCGGAATGTTGCCGCTGTCGATCATCGCCTGGAATTTATTGGCGATGGCCAGGAAACCGACTTTGGTATCCGGGCTAAACGACTTCTGCCAGCCGGCGGTCAGGGTACAAATCAGCAGCCAGCTTGTCGGCAGCAGCGCCACCCACGCGTAGCGCTGGCGTTTCATCTTGAACAGGACCACCGCGCACAGCATCAGCGCCATCCCCGCCAGCATCTGGTTGGCGATACCGAACAGCGGCCACAGGGTGTTAATCCCGCCCAGCGGATCCACTACCCCCTGATGCAGGAAGTAGCCCCACGCCAGGACGCACAGCGCGGTCGCCAGCAGGTTGGCCGGCAGCGAACTGGTTTTTTTCAGCCCCGGGCTAATCACGCCCAGCAGATCCTGCAGCATAAAGCGCGCCGCACGGGTGCCGGCATCAACCGCCGTCAGGATAAACAGCGCCTCAAACAGAATGGCGAAGTGGTACCAGAACGAGACATCCATCAGCCCGCCCAGCGAGCCGTGCAGGATGTAGGCCATCCCCACCGCCAGGGTTGGCGCGCCGCCGGCGCGGGAGATAATCGACTGTTCACCCACCTCGCTGGCGATTTGATGCAGCGTATCCGGGGTAATGCTAAAGCCCCAGCCGCTCACCACCTGCGCCGCCGAGGCGACCACATCGGTGGTTCCCGCCGGCGCCAGCACCGCCATCGGGCTGTTCATCGCGAAGTAGACGCCCGGGTCGATAATACAGGCCGCCACCAGCGCCATAATGGCGACGAAGGATTCCATCAACATACCACCGTAGCCGATAAAGCAGGCCTGGCCTTCGTTGGCCAACATTTTCGGCGTGGTGCCGGAGGAGATCAGCGCGTGGAAGCCGGAGACCGCGCCGCAGGCGATGGTGATAAACAGGAACGGGAACAGGTTGCCGCTCCACACCGGGCCGGTACCGTCGACGAATTTGGTCAGCGCCGGCATGGTCAGGGTCGGGCGCATAATCAGAATGCCAATCGCCAGCCCCACGATGGTGCCGATTTTCAGGAAGGTGGAGAGGTAGTCGCGCGGGGCCAGCAGCAGCCAGACCGGCAGTACCGCGGCGACAAAGCCGTAGCCCACCAGGATCCAGGTCAGCTGTACGCCGGTGTAATCAAACCACGGCGCCCAGGTCGGGCTTTCCGCCACCCAACCGCCGGAGATGATGGCGAACACCAGCATCACCAGGCCGATCACCGACACCTCGCCGATGCGCCCCGGGCGCAGGTAGCGAATATAGATACCCATAAAGATCGCCAGCGGGATGGTAAAGGCGACGGTGTATGTCCCCCACGGACTGTGGGTCAACGCTTTCACCACGATCATCGCCAGGACCGCGAGGATGATGACCATGATCATAAAGCAGGCCACCAGCGCCAGGACGCCAGCGGTTGGCCCCATCTCCTCTTTAACCAGTTCGCCAAGCGAGCGGCCATCGCGACGGGTCGAAACAAACAGCACCATAAAGTCCTGTACCGCCCCCGCCAGCACCACGCCGGCGAGGATCCAGATCATCCCCGGCAGGTAGCCCATCTGCGCGGCAAGCACCGGGCCCACCAGCGGCCCCGCGCCGGCAATGGCGGCAAAATGGTGACCGAACAGCACTTTTTTGTCGGTCGGAACATAATCGAGGCCGTCATTATGTCGTACCGCCGGCGTCATCCGCGTCGGGTCAACGCCGAGAACGGTTTTGGCGATATACAGACCGTAGAAACGATATGCGATCAGATAAACGCAGACCGCCGCGACGACAATCCACAGCGCATTTATCTGCTCACCCCGGTTTAAGGCGATATAGCCGAGGGCAAAGGCTCCGATCACGGAGAGCAGTGTCCAGATAAGGTATTTCCCTGAATTATTCATTGTTGTGGTCCACCGGTAGGGTAATCAGGATGTTACATTTTGTTTCTAGATCACAACGCAGAATTTAACAACATCGAAACAGCGCAGATGCAGTACACCCACAGAGATTTGTCTCACATTGCTAGCGAGATCACTTAAGGCAGGAAAATGAATGAAAGGATTACCGTGAACGGTGCCGTTTGTTTGTCGGGTGGCGGCTAACGCCTTACCCGACCTACAGATCCGTAGCCCGGCCAAGCGTAGCGCAAGCCGGGGAAATAGCGGCTTCCTGGCCCAGAAACCGTAGCCCTGCTAAGTACAGCGCGAGCAGGGAAATTCCCGGATGGCGGCGCGCTGCGCCTTATCCCGGCTACCCATTGCGCCGATACGTAGCCCGGCTAAGCGTCGCGCAAGCCGGGGAAACAGCGGCTTCCTGGTCCAGAAACCGTAGCCCTGCTAAGCGCAGCGCGAGCAGGGAAATTCCCGGATGGCGGCGCGCTGCGCCTTATCCCGGCTACCCATTGCGCCGATACGTAGCCCGGCTAAGCGTCGCGCAAGCCGGGGAAACAGCGGCTTCCTGGTCCAGAAACCGTAGCCCTGCTAAGCGCAGCGCGAGCAGGGAAATTCCCGGATGGCGGCGCGCTGCGCCTTATCCGGGCTACTCATTGCGCCGATACGTAGCCCGGCTAAGCGTAGCGCAAGCCGGGGAAATAGCGGCTTCTTAGCCCAGCACCGCGGTGCCCAGACGACAGGTGCAGCAGCGCCGCCCCTTCTCGTCATACACCACTATCTCCCAGCTCTGGCTCTGGCGGCCAAGATGCAGCGGTCGGCATTCGCCGCGCACTTTCCCGCTGGAGACCGGACGATGGTGGGTAGCGTTAAGCTCGGTGCCCACCACGCACTGCCCTTCTTCGGTCATCAGCCAACCGGCCATCGAGCCCAGCGTCTCCGCCAGCGCCGCGGAGGCGCCGCCGTGCAGCAGACCAAACGGCTGATGGGTGCGCGCATCCACCGGCATCTCCGCCTCCAGCAGCCCCGCTTCCAGTCGGGTGTAGATGATGCCAAGATGCGCCACCATGGTGTTTTCGCTGCTGGCGTTCAGCGCCGCCAGCGTGAGCTCTCGCTTCCAGGCCATTTACGCCCCCAGCGTCGAGCCGCCATCGACCACAATATCCTGCAGCGTAATATGGCTGGCGTGAGAAGAGGCGAGGAACAGAATGGTATTGGCGATCTCCTGCGGGCGGGCGATTTTGCCCAGCGGGATGCCGAGCTTAAACTGCTCGCCGAAGCCACGGATCCGCTGCTGCTCGGCATCGTCGCTGACCCACAGGGTGCGCTGCATATCGGTGTCGGTGGAGCCCGGCGACACGAGGTTGCAGCGCACGCCGCTGCCTGCCAGCTCAAGGCCAACGGTTAACGCCAGGCTTTTCAGCGCCGCTTTCGAGGCGCCATAGGCGCTCATGCCGATACGCGGCGTATGCGCGGCATCGGAGGCGACGGTGACGATCGCCCCGCCCCGCTGACGGCGGAACTGGGCCATCGTCTGCTGAAACAGATTAAACGCGCCGCCAACGTTGACCGCGAAGGTTTGCTGCCAGTCTTCCGCGCTCAGCTGGTCGGTGGCGCCCATGCGCAGGATCCCGGCGGCGTTCACCAGCACGTCCAGTCGTTCGATGTTGTTGAGCAGCCGCGCGCACACGTCGCGTACCTGGTCGGCATCGGCGACGTCGAGCATTTCGGTGGCAAACGGATAACCTGCGCCGTCAAAGGCAAGGTCGAAACCGGTGACGTTAGCCCCGGCCTCGACGAAAGCCAGCGCGGTGGCATAGCCAATCCCTTTACCTGCGCCGGTCACCCACACGGTCTGACCGTTGAAATCCAGCGCCGCCATTATTTCACCTCACGGGAGAGCAGCGCCCACCAGGCGTCGATGGTCGGGTTCTTCGCCAGCATCACGAAGTCGATATCGCCGTGCACTTTGCGCCAGCGGGCGGCCAGGGCCATCATCCGCACCGAATCCAGACCGTAGTCGATCAGATTTTCATCATCCAGCGGTTCGTCGGATTCGTCGAGCAGCGGCAGGATCAGCGCGCGCAGCGCCGCTTTGGAGGCCGGCAGCGGCAGCAGCTCTTCGGTCATCACCACGCGGCCGGAGCGGCCGGCGACGTATTTCAGCGCCATCAGGTGCTCTTCACGGCTGAAGTCCGCCAGGGCGTCGGCGACAAAGAACGGTTTGATATCGCGCATGAAAGCATCGGTGGCGGTGGTCATGCAGCCGATATGAGCATAAACGCCGGTGATGATCAGCTGGTCGCGGCCGGCCTCTTTCAACATCTCCTCCAGCGGCGAGCGATGAAATGCGCTGTAACGCCATTTCACCAGCACGGTATCGTCTTCATCCGGCGCCAGCGCGGCAATCACCTGCTGCTGCTCCGGCGAGCGGGTCAGGCCCGGCCCCCACATATCATTCAGCAACGCCCGATCTTCATCACTCTGCTCTTTCGGCTGGGCGGTGTAGTACACCGGAATGCCGTTCTGTTTGCAGAAGTCGCGCAGGGCGGCGATATTGGCCACCACTTTCTCCATCATCGCGCTGTTTTCGCCCCAGAAGTTGAGGAAATACTCCTGCATATCGTGGATCAGCAGCGCGGCGCGCGACGGCTCAAAGGCCCAGTTGACTTTGTTCGCCGGGATATCGCTGGCTTCCGGTAGCGCATATGCCTGTAATTTAGGGATTGCCATTCTCTGTTCTCCTTCAGCCCAGCTTGCCTTCGGCCAGCCACTGACGTAATTGTTTTTTATCGACTTTGCCCACCGGCGTCAGCGGCAGCGCGGCAACGCACTCCACGCGATCCGGCAGTTTAAATTCCGCCACCCCCTGCTCGCGCAGGAAGCGGCGCACCGCGACGGCGCGCAGCGGCGAGGTCACCACCAGATAAGCGCAGCTTTTCTCGCCCAGCAGGTTGTCTTCGATGCTGACCAGCGCGGCGTGGATCACCGCCTCATGGCGCAGCAGCAGGTTTTCGATCTCTTCAGCGGCGATCTTCTCGCCGCCGCGGTTGATCTGATCTTTTTCCCGGCCCTGGACGGTGATATACCCGTCTTCATCGATCGAAATCAGATCGCCGGAGCAGTAAAACCCCTCGGCGTCAAAGGCTTCCGCGTTATGCTGCGGGCTGTTGTAGTAGCCGCGGAAGGTATACGGCCCGCGGGTCATCAGGCGGCCCACTTCGCCGCGCGGCAGCGGGTTGCCATCGGCATCCGCTACCCACACTTCATCGTCCGGGCACATCGGGCAGCCCTGGGTATGGATGATCCGCTCAGGACTGTCGTTAAGGCGGGTGTAATTCACCAGCCCCTCCGCCATGCCGAACACCTGCTGCAGCTGGCAGCCGATTTCCGCCGGAATGCGCGCGGCGAGGGTCGCCGACAGGCGCGCGCCGCCGACCTGCAGCAGCTCCAGCGATTGCAGTTGCGCATTGCTGCCCCATTCATGGATCGCCTGCAGCCACAGGCTGACCGCCGGCGGCACCAGCGAGGCAACGTTGATCTGATGTTGTTCAATCAGCGGGAAACAGAGGGTGGCGCTCGGGTCGGCGGCGAGGATCACCCGCCCACCGGCGAGGAAGACGCCGAGCGAACCCGGGGAACTCATCGCATAGTTATGCGCCGCCGGCAGCGCGTTGAGGTAGCGCGTCTCAGCGTTGATCCCGCAGATCTCGTTGCTGCGGCGGATGCTGTAGTCGTAATCGTTATGGGTGCGCGGGATCAGCTTCGGCGTCCCGGTGCTGCCGCCGGAGAGCTGGAAAAAGGCCACTTCGTCGGCAGGGGTTGGATTGGCGACAAAGTTATCCGCCGGGCGGTTAATCTCCGTCGCCAGATCGCGCTCGCCGCCGTCGTTACGCAACAGTGCGACGCGCAGGGAAGGATGCTCAGCGATAAACGCATGGAGGAAGCTATCGTCAGCAAACAGCGCGTGCTCGCGATCGGCAATCAGCAGCGCCGGTTTAATCTGCGCGGCGTAGGCGTTAAGCTCGCTGCGCTGATGGCTGAACAGCGCGTTCACTGGCGCGACGCCGATGCGCAGCAGCGCAAAGAAGGTGATGTAAAACTCGGCGACGTTGCCCAACTGCACCAGCGCGGTTTCCCCGCGCTTCAGTCCCTGGCGCTGCAGCGAGCAGGCAAGGTTGTCCACCAGCTGATTAAACTGGCGGTAGCTAATCTGCCGTTCGCCATCGATAATCGCCACGGCGTCGTTTTCCGCGTGACGGGTGATCAGATTGGTTAACGGCAGATCCTGCCAGTAGCCTTTTTGACGATAGCGGGCCGCGAACGCATCCGGCCAACGGGTAAATGCAATCATCCTTGCCTCTTAATTCAAGCCAAATACGTTAAGCATGGTGGTCAGTTTGACGCCGGTTTCGCGCCATTCGCCCAGCGGCGAGGAGGCCGGAACGATTCCCGCGCCGGCAAACAGGCGCAGCGTACGCTGCTGCAGACGCGCGCAGCGGATGGTCACCACCCATTCGCCGTTGCCTTCATCGTCACACCAGCCGACGATGCCGCCGAACAGCTGGCGGTCGAAGGGTTCCAGTTCGGCAATCAGGCGCTTCGCCGCCTGATGCGGGAAACCGCTCAGCGCCGGGGTCGGGTGCAGCAGACAGGCCAGCGACATGGCGTTTTCTTGCGCCAGCGCGGTGCCTTCGATTGGCGTTGCCAGGTGCCAGAGCGTTGGGGTGGTAATCAACTGCGGCGATGCCGGCAGCGACAGCTGGCTGCTGCGCGGGCCCAGCACGCTCTTCATCGCCTGGGTCACCAGCTCGTGCTCGTGGCGATCTTTGCCGGATGCCAGCAGCCTGTTGCCCGCTTCCCGGTCCAGCACATCGTCCGGTTGACGACGGGCGGAGCCAGCCAGCGGCAATGAGCTAAAGCGCGGCCCGTCTTTACGCAGCAGCAGCTCCGGGCTGGCGCCCAGCAGCACGCCGCCGTCGGAGAGCGGCACATGGAAGTTAAAGCTCGCCGGGTTCTGGGCGATCAGTCGCTCCATCAGCGCGCCGCTATCGACGCGGTCGCGGGTGGTAATATCGATAAGCCTTGAGAGCACCACCTTGTCCACTTCCGGGGTGGCGGTCAGCGCGGCAGCGCGTTCCACCATGGCTAAAAACGCGTCCTGCTCCGGGATCTCCCGGCGCTCCACCACTTCCATTGTCTCCAGCGGCGCGGCGTAGCGGGCGGAACGCTGTTTTTCCGGGCGAGAGAACGCTTCCCAGCGCTCGGGGATATAGAGCTCGGAAGGCTGACAGGTGTCGAACGGGATAGCCCCCACCATCACCGGCTTGCGGATCCCCGCCGCGCGGGCCTCGGCAAAAGCGGCGGCCAGCTGCTGCTGGAACTCGCCGTTCAGCGCATCGCCGCCGACAGCGGGCTGTGAGAAGCGGCGGAAGCAGCCGGAGGTGCTAAAACTGCGGTACGGCGACATAAAGAAGAAGCTGTCCGGAGACAGGGTCTGGGTGTGTTTCTGTACATCCTCAGCCAGTGACGTTTCCATATCATCCTCCAAAAACGATAAATATATTACGAATAATTATCATTTGTATTTTGGTTGGCTAACCTAAAAGGTATTGCCCGCCATGTCAACCGCGTTACGTCATTGCGCCGCCACTTTGGCTTGCATCCTGCTGACGCAAAGTTGAAAATGAGACGCATTTATTACCTTTCGAATCAGGATGCGATGACGTGAACTTCTTTTCTTTCTGCCGCCGCGGTGCGCTGACCGGCATGCTGTTGCTTTTAGGAATTACCTCAGCCCAGGCGGCGGACTGGCCGCGCCAGGTCACCGACAGCTACGGGACGCACACCCTGCCGAGCCAGCCGCTGCGCATTGTCTCCACCAGCGTGACCCTCACCGGCTCGCTGCTGGCGATTGACGCTCCGGTGGTCGCCAGCGGCGCCACCACGCCGAACAACCGCGTGGCCGATAGCCAGGGATTTCTGCGCCAGTGGAGCGAGGTCGCCAAAGCCCGCAAGCTGGCGCGGCTGTACATCGGCGAACCGAGCGCGGAAGCGGTGGCCGCCCAGATGCCGGACCTGATCCTGGTGAGCGCCACCGGCGGCGACTCTGCCCTGCCGCTGTACGATCAGCTCAAAACGATCGCCCCGACGCTGGTCATCAACTATGACGATAAAAGCTGGCAAACCTTGCTCACCCAACTGGGGCAGATCATCGGCCATGAGCAGCAGGCCAGCGCGCGCATAGCCGACTTCAATAAACAGCTCGTTTCGTTAAAAGAAAAAATGAAACTGCCGCCGCAGCCGGTGACCGCCCTGGTCTATACCGCCGCCGCGCACAGCGCCAATATCTGGACGCCGGCATCGGCCCAGGGGCAGATGCTCGAACAGCTGGGCTTTAGCCTGGCGACGCTGCCGGGCGGCCTGCCCGCCAGCCATAGCCAGGGTAAACGCCACGATATCGTGCAGCTGGGCGGGGAGAACCTCGCGGCCGGTCTGAACGGCCAGAGCCTGTTCCTGTTCGCCGGCGACCAGAAAGATGCGGATGCCATCTACGCCAACCCGCTGCTGGCGCATCTCCCGGCGGTCGCAGGCAAACGCGTCTACCCGCTGGGCACCGAGACCTTCCGTCTTGACTACTACAGCGCCCTGCTGGTGCTCCAGCGTCTCTCCAGCCTGTTCGGCTAACGCGGGCCGTGCCATCAGGACGGGAACGCGGCCTGAACTCCTTGCCGGGCGGCGCTCCGCTTGCCCGGCCTACAATACCCGAGACCGTAGGCCCGGTAAGGCGTAGCCGCCACCGGGCATCAGGACGGGTACGCAACCTGAACTCTTTGCCGGGCGGCGCGGCGCTTGCACCGGCCTACAATGCCCGAGACTGTAGGCCCGGTAAGGCGTAGCCGCCACCGGGTATCAGGACGGGAACGCAACCTGAACTCTTTGCCGGGCGGCGCTGCGCTTGCCCGGCCTACAATGCCAGCGTCCCCCAGGCCAGACCGTAGGCCCGGTAAGGCGTAGCCGCCACCGGGCAAGTGCACCCTACTTAACTTTCGTTGACGATTTCCGGGCGCTGGAAACGGCGCAGCTCGCGTAGCAGCCCCACCAACAGCACGCCGACGAGCGCCAGCGCCCAGCCGCTGGCGCTGGCGGATGCCGCCGGGGTCATCACCGCCCCTAATCCGCCGAGCAGCGCCGCGCCGATGGCGTCGCCGGTGACGTTTTGCGCGGTCCACAGACCATTAATCCGCCCGAGCATATTTTCCGGCGTCTGGGTCTGGATCAGGGTGTACTGCAGCAGCGAGCTAATAGCGCTCAGCCAGCCAAACAGCGCCAGGCACAGCGCGCCCAACGCCCAGTGCGGCATCAGGCTGAACAGCGCAATGGCGACAAACGATCCCACCGTGGTCGCCAGCATCAGCGCACCCGGCCGCACCGTCTGGGCCAGCTGACCGCTGGTCAACGCCCCCAGCGCCGCACCGAGCGGAATAGCGGCGTACAGCAGGCCAATCTGTCCGGCCGACATCTGCCAGCTCCCGGCCAGCGCCGGATAGAGCACCCGCACCGCGCTGGCCATGGTCAGCAGACCGCCAAGCAGCGCAATCCCGCCGATAAGCGGGCTCTGACAGAGGAAGGTCAGCCCCGCCAGCAGAGATCGCAGCGGATGCTCGCGCGGCTGCGGAGGCGGCGGCAGCGGCGGCAGACGCAGCAGGGTTAAGGTGGTGATAAAGGTCCCCGCCGCCGCCAGGCCGAAGTTCCAGGCCACGCCGCCGGTGGCCAGCAGCAGGCCACCGATCATCGGCGAAATCACCGAGCCAAGGCGCACCGTCAACATGGTGATGGCCCCGGCCTGCATCAGGTTTTCCCGCCCCACCAGCGCCGGGGTCGCCGCCAGCAGCGCGGTCACCCCCAACGAGGCGAAGAACCCGTCCCAGATCCCCAGCAGGTAGATCGCCGCCAGCGACGGCTCCGGCAGCAGGGCGTTCAGACACAGACCGACAAAGCCCACGCCGCAGGTGCCGCGCGCCAGCAGGATCAGGCGTTTACGTTCATAGCGGTCAGCCAGCACGCCCCCCACCATCAGACCAACAAACATCGACGCACCGGTCAGCGTCACCGACAGCCCGACCTGCCAGGTCGAATGGGTCATCATCTGGATCTGGACCGGAATGGCCACGCCCAGCAGGCCAAGCGATAGAATAGAGATAAAGCGAGCGATAAAAACGGCGCGAAACGCCGTGTGAGTTTTCAGCAGGCTGAGATTGAGCAGCCAGGATTGTCGGTTCATTACAGCGCCTTGTCGTTATTTTTAATACCCTTTTTACTGTGGGTCATGCTACCATAGCTGAATAAAATCGATAACGATAATTACTATCATTATCATATCAGGGATGTCAGTTATGTCGTTTTCTACGACCGCGGTACGCTCTGTCGCCGTGCCCGGATTGTTGCTATTACTCGCCTTAGCCGCCGCGCTTAGCCTGACCATCGGCGCCAAATCGTTGCCGATCGGCACGGTATTCACCGCCTTCAGCGGAACCTGTCAAAGCGCCGACTGCACCATCGTGCTGGACGCGCGCCTGCCGCGTACCCTGGCCGGTCTGCTGGCCGGCGTCGCCCTCGGTCTCGCCGGCGCGCTGATGCAGACGCTCACCCGCAACCCGCTGGCCGACCCCGGCCTGCTGGGGGTCAATTCCGGCGCCAGCTTCGCCATCGTCCTCGGCGCGGCGCTGTTCGGGATCACCTCCCCGCAGGAGCAACTGCTGCTGGCGTTTTGCGGCGCGCTCTGCGCCTCGCTGCTGGTGGCCTTTACCGGCAGTCAGGGCGGCGGCCAGCTGAGCCCGGTGCGCCTCACCCTCGCCGGGGTCGCCCTTGCGGCGGTGCTGGAGGGGCTGTCCAACGGCATCGCCCTGCTCAACCCGGACGTCTACGATCAGCTGCGCTTCTGGCAGGCCGGTTCGCTGGATATCCGCACCCTGCAGACGCTGAAAATTGTCCTGCTGCCGGTGGTGATGGCGGGGATCGCCGCCCTGCTGCTGAGCCGGGCGCTTAACAGCCTGAGCCTCGGCAACGATACCGCCACCGCCCTCGGCAGCCGCGTCGCCCGCACCCAGCAGATCGGCCTGATCGTCATCACCGTCCTGTGCGGCAGCGCCACCGCCGTCGTCGGCCCCATCGCCTTTATCGGCCTGATGATGCCGCATATGGCGCGCTGGCTGGTGGGGGCCGATCATCGCTGGTCGCTGCCGGTCACCCTGCTCGCCACCCCGGCCCTGCTGCTGTTTGCCGACGTGATTGGCCGCCTGCTGGTGCCCGGCGAACTGCGGGTATCGGTGGTGAGCGCCTTTCTCGGCGCGCCGGTGCTGATCTGGCTGGTGCGCCGCCAGCCGCGGGGAGGTGGCCTGTGATTGCCCCGTCCCGCCGCCTGATAGCCAGTTGCCTGGTGCTGATGGCCGCCAGCCTGCTGATTTCTCTGCTCGGGCTGGCGCAAGGCCCGGTGCCCCTGACGATTGACCAGGTGTTCTCCGCGCTGTTCGGCGATGCGCCGCGCAACGTCGCGATGGTGGTGAACGAATGGCGGCTGCCGCGGGTGTTAATGGCGCTGCTCATCGGCGCCGCGCTCGGCGTCAGCGGCGCCATTTTCCAGTCGCTGACCCGTAACCCGCTCGGCAGCCCGGACGTGATGGGCTTTAACACCGGCGCCTGGAGCGGCGTGCTGGTGGCGATGGTCCTCTTCGGCCAGAACCTGACGGCGATTGCCCTGGCGGCGATGGCCGGCGGGGTGTTGACCTCGCTGGTGGTCTGGCTGCTGGCCTGGCGCAACGGGATCGAGACCTTCCGCCTGATCATTATCGGCATCGGCGTGCGCGCCATGCTGGTGGCATTCAACACCTGGCTGCTGCTGCGCGCCTCGCTGGAGACCGCCCTTTCTGCGGGCCTGTGGAACGCCGGATCGCTTAACGGCCTGACCTGGGGTAAAACCTGGCCGTCGGCGCCGCTGATCCTGTTGATGCTGGTGGGCAGCGCCCTGCTGGTTCGCCGGATGCGACTGCTGGAGATGGGCGACGATACCGCCTGCGCGCTGGGTGTGCAGGTCGAGCGTTCGCGCCTGCTGCTGATGCTGGTGGCGGTGGTGCTCACCGCCGCCTCGACGGCGCTGGCCGGGCCGATCTCATTTATTGCGCTGGTGGCGCCGCATATCGCCCGCCGCCTGAGCGGCACGGCCCGCTGGGGACTGACCCAATCGGCCCTGTGCGGCGCGCTGCTGCTGGCGCTGGCCGATTACGGCGCCCAGCGGCTGTTTATGCCGTGGCAGCTGCCGGTTGGCGTGTTAACCGTCAGCCTCGGCGGTATTTACCTTATTGCATTGTTGATTCAGGAGTCCCGCAAAAAATGAGTGCTGTCCCCTCCCGTTTGCGCGGCGAGCAGTTAACCCTGGCCTACGGTAACAAGACCATCGCCGAGTCGCTGAACGTGACCATCCCTGACGGTCACTTCACCGCCATTATCGGCCCCAACGGCTGCGGCAAGTCGACGCTATTGCGCACCCTCAGTCGCCTGATGACGCCCGCCAGCGGCCACGTCTGGCTCGACGGCGCGCAGATCCAGCAGTACGCCAGTAAAGAGGTTGCCCGCCGTATCGGGCTGCTGGCGCAGAATGCCACCACTCCTGGCGATATCACGGTGCAGGAGCTGGTGGCCCGTGGGCGCTATCCGCACCAGCCGCTGTTTACCCGCTGGCGCAAAGAAGATGAAGAGGCGGTGAACAAGGCGATGCGGGCGACCGGGATCAGCGATCTGGCGCTGCAGAGCGTCGACACGCTTTCCGGCGGCCAGCGGCAGCGGGCGTGGATTGCGATGGTGCTGGCCCAGGAGACGGCGATTATGCTGCTGGATGAGCCAACCACCTGGCTGGACATCAGCCATCAGATCGACCTGCTGGAGCTATTGAGTGAGCTGAATCGCGAGAAGGGCTATACCCTGGCGGCGGTGCTGCACGATCTTAATCAGGCCTGCCGCTACGCCACCCACCTGATCGCCCTGCGCGACGGCAAGATCGTCGCCGAGGGGGCGCCGAAGGAGATCGTCACCGCCGATCTGATTGAACGGATTTACGGCCTGCGCTGCACGATCATTGAGGATCCGGTGGCGCATACGCCGCTGGTGGTCCCGCTGGGCCGCCGGTAATCTCCTCTTTCGCCGGCTTGCGCTACGCTGAGCCGGGCTACCTGCTGTAGCCCGAACTCAACCGTTACCCCAGAATCTCCCTGACCACCGGGCCGATGGCTTCAAAGGCCTGCGGGGAGATAATGTCGACGTGGGCGCAGTTCTGGCTGAACACCTCCAGTTCCGCCACCCACGGGCCCCATACGACCTGCGGATCCATCCCCGCCTGCCGCGTCTTCTCCGCCACGAAAAGCGTCGCCTTGCCGTCAAACTTCGCGCTGTGGGCGGTGGTTAACAGCCGCACCGCATCGGCATAGTTACCTTCGATAGCGCTGAACAGCTCGCCGGAGGCTTGCCCTTGCTGGGCGGCGAGGAACGCTTCGCGCTCGCGGTCGATCTCCGCCAGTACCTCGGGATCCAGCCCGTTGGCCTCTTTCTCCGCCCAGTTTTGCGTCTCCGGCGGCCAGGTATCCAGCAGGCCGAGGAAGGCCACCGCTTCGCCGCGCTGGCGCAAGCGGGCGGCAATCCCCTGGGCTAAGGTGCCGCCCAGCGAATACCCAAACAGGTAATAAGGGCCGTGCGGCTGCTGCGCCAGCAGCGTGCGCAGATGGTGCTCGCACACCTCGTCGAGGCTGGCGGCGCTGGCCATCGGCCCCTGCGGGCGCGGCGACTGAATACCGGTTATTGACCAGCGCGGGCTGAGATAGCGCGCCAGCACGCTGAACTGCCAGGCGAAGCCGGAGGCCGGATGGAAGCAGAACAGCGTCGGGCCGTCGCTCTCGCGCAGCGGCAGAAGCGTATCCAGCCCCAGGCGCCGGGCCTGCTCATCGCTGAGATCGGCAGCCAGCAGCGCGCTCAGTTTGCCCACCGTCGAGGCCACCATCACCTGCCCCGGGGTCACCTGCCGCGCCAGCTGGCGGCTGAGCTGTGCCGCCAGACGCATCGCCAGCAGAGAATGACCGCCGAGGGCGAAGAAATCGGCGTCGATATCGTTCACCTCGCAGCCCAGCAGCTGGCTGAAGGCCGTGGCGACAAGGGTTTCCATCCCGGGCTCCGGCGGCCGGCCGCTGCGCTCCCCGCCGAGGGTCGGCAGCGGCAGCGCTTTGCGGTCCAGTTTGCCGTTGGCGCTAAGCGGCAGCTCAGCGAGCTGCATCAGCACCACCGGCACCATATGCGGCGGCAGCTGTTCCGCCAGCCGCGCTTTCAGCGCCGCGGTATCCAGCGGCAGGCCGGAGTCAGAGACCAGATAGCCCACCAGCTGTCGGGCATCGCCGCCGGTCGCCGCCGCCTGGTTGAAGACGCAGGCGTGACTCACCGCCTGCGCCACGTCCGGCAGGCCCGACATCACCCGGTCAATCTCGCCAAGCTCGATGCGCTGCCCGCGGATCTTCAGCTGGTCGTCGCTGCGGCCAAGATACTCCACCGCGCCGTTCGTCAGCCAGCGCGCCACGTCGCCGGTGCGATACATCCGCTCGCCGGGGGCAAACGGGTCGGCGATAAAGCGGCTGGCGGTGAGGTCCGGACGTCCCAGATAGCCCTGCGCCAGCTGGATGCCGGTGAGATAAAGATCCCCCGCCCCCCCCGGCGGCACCGGGCGCATCGCGGCATCGAGAATGCGCAGCCCGGTGTTCCACACCGGCCAGCCAATCGGCACGCTGCTGCCGGTCACCGCCGCCAGCTCAGATCCGCAGGCCGGGTACCAGCTGACGTCCACCGCCGCTTCCGTCGGGCCGTACAGGTTATGCAGCGGCGCGCCGGTTAAGCGCTCCCATTCACGACACAATTCCGTCGGCAGCGCTTCGCCGCTGCAGAATACCCGCCGCAGCGTGCGGCAGGCAGCGACGCTGTCGGCATCCAGCGAGGCGACAAACGCCGCCAGCATCGACGGCACAAAGTGGGTGGTGGTCACGCCGTAGCGGGCGAAGAACTGCTGCATCGCCTGCGGGTCGCGGTGCGCCTCCGGCTCGGCCATCACCAGTTGCGCGCCGGCGATAAACGGCCACCAGAACTCCCACACCGACACGTCGAAACTGCACGGCGTTTTCTGCGCCACCACGTCCTGGGCAGATAACGGATAGCGATCCTGCATCCACAGCAGGCGGTTGACGATGGCGGTCTGGCCGACCATCACCCCTTTCGGCCGCCCGGTGGAGCCGGAGGTAAAGATGATGTAGGCGGTATGGTCCGGTTTTGACAGCGCCAGCGGCGCGTCATCCCCGGCGGCCAGCGGCTGCTGATAGCAGAGGCTTTCCAGCCCCGGAATATCGCTGAAGCGGGCCAGTTGATCCTCCGAGGTGATCAGCAGCGACGGCCGGGCGTCTTCCAGCATCATCCGCAGGCGGTCGTCCGGGTAGCCGGTGTCCAGCGGCAGCCAGGCGGCCCCCGCTTCGACAATGCCATGCAGCGCCAGGGTCAGGAACACCGAGCGCGGCAGGGCCACCGCCACGCTGTCGCCCGGCTTCACGCCGCGCTGACGCAGCAGTTGCGCGAGCGCCACCACCTGCTGACGCATCTCGTGATAGCTGAACTGCCAGCGGGCGTCCGCCAGCGCCGGGGCATCCGGGGTCTTCCGCGCCTGGTCGGCCACCAGCGCGCTGAGGGTGGTGGCAGGCAGCGGCACAGCGGTATCGTTGACCGCCGCCAGCCGGGCCAGCTCATCGGCGGAGAGCATCTCTGCTTCGCCGCAGCGCAGCGCCGGATCGGCGGCGAACTGCGCCAGCAGCGCGGTCAGTCTCGCCACATGGCGACGGAGCTCGGCTTCGTCGTACCGCGCCTTGTTGGCGAGGATCTCCAGCGACAGCCCGCCGGTTTCATCCGGGAACAGCGCCAGCTCGAGATCGTTGACCGGGCCGGTGGCGAGGGTGTGGGTCACTGCCTGCACACCATCGATATCCAGCTGGTAATCAAAGACTTTGACGTTCAGCACCGGGCCGAACAGCGGTTCGTCCCCTGCCGCTTTACCGCTGTCGCGAACGATCTGTTCGGCGTCATAGCGCTGATGGCGGCGCATCTTTTTCAACTGAGCGGCGAGGCGCATCGCCAGGTCTGCCAGCGTCTCCTGGGCGTCAATATGCACCGCCAGAGGCAGGACATTGAGCACCGGCCCCGTCGAGGTCAGCGCGGCTGAACCCATCCGGCGCATAAAGATAAAGCCCGCCGCGTAGTCCATCCGGTTGCACAGGCGGCCCAGCCACAGCGTGGTGAGCGCCAGCGCCAGGTCAGCGGGCTGACACTGCGGCGCATGGCCAGCCAGACGGCGGAAGGCGTCGGCGTTCATCTCCAGCTTCATCCGCCAGATATCGCTCCCGGCGGCGCGTCCGCCCAGCGGCGCGGCAGAGAGTGAGGCAGGCGACGGTAACGCCTGGCGCTGAGCCTGCCAGAAGGCTTTATCCCGCTGCCAGGCCTCGCTGCCGGCGTAGCGCTGGTACTCGTCCACCACCTCGGCGAAGGGGGTGAAAGGCGACTCAGGAGTGGCTTCCCCCCGCTGCCAGGCGCGGTAAATGGCGGCGATCTGCCGGGTTATCGCCGGGAAGCTGAAGCCATCCACCAGCAAGTGGTGATAACGCTGATACCAGTACCAGCGGTCGTCGCCGACGCGCAGCAGCTGATGGCACACCAGCGGGTTGCCGCCGTCGACACGCAGATCCTGCGCCAGGTCCGCCTGCATCCGCTCCGTGGCGGCGCGATGCGGATCCGGCGCCGTACGCAGGTCAATGATCGACGGTTCGCCAAAGGTGCGGTCGGCCGCCACCCACTGCCAGACTTCCCCCTCCTCTTCCTCAAAGCGCAGGCTGAGGGTGTCCGCCTGCTGCAGACCGGCGACAATCGCTTTTCCCAGCAGCGTCGGGTCGAGCGCGCCGCGCAGTTCAACATAGTGGGCCACGCTCCAGGCGCCTGGCAGAGTGGAGAGGCGCTCGGCCATCCAGATCCCCGGCTGCGCGGCAACCAGCGGTAAACGAGTGGTCATTGTCAGCTCCTTATGACGCATGATGGGCGGGGGTCAGGGTTGACCAGTTGGCCGCCAGCCAGGCGTTGCAGGCCTCGGCCGACTGCGGGGGGCACACCACCGCCCAGCCGGCAGGCAGGTCGCAGTGCGCCGGCCACAGGCTGTACTGCTGCTGATCATTGCGCAGAATGTAAAACTGCCCTTGCGGATTGTCGAAGGGGTTACTGAATTGCATATCAAACTCCTGTCGTAAAGCGCGGTGCTAAGGGTGCGACAGCAGAGGCTGCCAGAGCTGGATAAGCCCTGCCGTCAGCCCGCCGCGCCAGCAAAGCGCATCATGCCCGCCGTCAACCTGACGCCAGAAAATCGTCTGCTGTGTCATAGTGAGTTGCGCCAACAGCGCCTGGTTAGCGCGAAAAATAATGGGTTCGCGTTGTCCCGCTTCCAGCCAGATGCGCAGCCCGGCGGGGGACACCTCGCCCAGGCGGAGACATTCGCCGATAAAGCCCGTCCCGCGGCCATCGCGATGCGGCCACCAGTAGGAGCCTGACTGGCTGAGTACGCAGCCAAAGCGCTGCGGCCAGTTGAGGGCGGCGAACATCGCCGCCAGGCCGCCGAAGCTTTGCCCGGCCACCACTGTCCGCTCCGGGCGGTCGCTGAACGGGGCATGGCCGCGGATCAGCGGCAGGAGCTCCTCCTGCACCGCCAGCCAGAAATCGCGGTGACAGGGCAGCTCAACCCCGCGGCGCTGGTTGTCGATCGCATCGATCAGCAGGTAGACCGCCGGCGGCAGACTCCCCTCGTTGGTCAGCGCGGCCAGCGGCGACCACACCGGCATGCTCTCGGCCCAGAACTGGCCGTCGAGCAGGATCGCCAGGGGCCGCGTTTGCGGGTCGACGGCCTCGCCGGGGGTATAGATCCAGACCCGGCGATGGTTGCCCAGACGCGCGCTGCGCCACTCAAGGCATCGGGCGGGAGGATGCGCCTCATTAAACTGGTCCCAGCCGGGCTGCGCGGGCGCCTGCGGCATCTCCAGGGCCGACACGCCATGGCCGCGTCCGCCCTGCCAGCTGTGCGGGTTTAGCGGATCGGCTATCGCCCGCGGCAGCAGTTTGCGCCAGCCTTCGCGCAGCAGCGCGCGGTCGGGCGCGTCAGCGCTGAACACCTCAGGGGAAAAATCATCGTCACGGTCGGAGGGAATAAAACAGTAGCTGCCGCGCCAGGTCGGCGACAGGGTGGTTCGCCAGGACCAGGCGTCGGTCCCGGGCAGACGCGTCAGCGATTGTGGCCGTGCATTCTGATGGTGGTCGGTCACGCCGGTGATATAGAGCCATACCCGACGGCGCGGAGAACGCGTTTCATCCCCCGCCGGATCCCGCCACCAGAACGTCACCTCGATGGCGCCATCCACTGCGCGGCACTGCGGCCCCTGCAGGGTTTGCCACCACTCCTCGCTTCCTGTCCTTAACATTCTGTCATTAACCCTATGTATAGCGTGACTTTTTTAATTAATTGTAATTCTTTATTGATAATATTATTGATAACTATTTGCATTTGCAATAGCGTATTAGCGCGCCGTGGGAAGCGCGTCTTTCACAAAACATGTCGAAGAGAGCTTATTCAGCTAGCGACGGAGTGCCTTTGCCCTCTTCCGGCAACATTTATGCCGCCTCCCCTCCCGGTGGGAAGGGGCGTTTGGGGAACGTGGCGACTAAAGAGCAGGAATAACAATGAATAACAGGATCAAATCCCTGGCCTTGCTGGTCAATCTGGGAATTTACGGGGTTGCTTTTCCGTTAAGCGCAGCGGAAACCGCCACCGACGATAAAAACAGCGCGGCTGAAGAGACCATGGTGGTCACCGCCGCCGAGCAGAATCTGCAAGCGCCGGGCGTCTCCACCATCACCGCCGATGAGATCCGCAAACGCCCGCCGGCGCGCGACGTCTCGGAGATCATTCGCACCATGCCGGGGGTCAACCTGACCGGCAACTCCACCAGCGGCCAGCGCGGCAATAACCGCCAGATTGATATCCGCGGCATGGGTCCGGAAAACACCCTGATCCTGATCGATGGCAAGCCGGTCACCAGCCGCAATTCCGTGCGCCTTGGCTGGCGCGGCGAGCGCGACACCCGCGGCGACACCAGCTGGGTGCCGCCGGAGATGATCGAACGCATCGAAGTGATCCGCGGCCCGGCCGCCGCCCGCTACGGCAACGGCGCCGCCGGCGGGGTGGTGAATATCATCACCAAAAAAACCGGCGATGAGTGGCACGGCTCATGGAACACCTATATGAACGCCCCGGAGCACAAGGATGAAGGCTCCACCAAACGCACTAACTTCAGCCTCAGCGGCCCGCTGGGCGGCGATTTCAGCTTCCGTCTGTTCGGTAACCTCGACAAAACGCAGGCCGACGCCTGGGATATCAACCAGGGTCATCAGTCCGAACGTACCGGGATCTATGCCGACACCCTGCCTGCCGGGCGCGAAGGGGTACAAAATAAAAACATCGATGGTCTGGTGCGCTGGGAATTCGCCCCGATGCAGTCGCTGGAGTTTGAAGCCGGCTACAGCCGCCAGGGCAACCTCTACGCCGGCGACACTCAGAACACCAACACCAACGACCTGGTGAAAGAGAACTACGGTAAAGAGACCAACCGTCTGTATCGCAACACCTACTCGGTCACCTGGAACGGCGCCTGGGACAACGGGGTGACCACCAGCAACTGGGCGCAGTACGAGCGCACCCGCAACTCGCGCAAAGGCGAAGGCCTGGCCGGGGGCACCGAGGGGATCTTTAACAGCAACCAGTTCACGGATATCGATCTGTCGGATGTGATGCTGCACAGTGAAGTCAGCATCCCGTTCGACTATCTGGTTAATCAGAACCTGACGCTGGGCAGCGAGTGGAACCAGCAGCGGATGAAGGATAACGCCTCCAACACCCAGGCGCTGTCGGGCGGCAGCATCCCGGGCTACGACAGCACTGGCCGCAGCCCGTACTCGCAGGCGGAAATCTTCTCGCTGTTCGCTGAGAACAACATGGAGCTGACCGACACCACCATGCTGACCCCGGCGCTGCGTTTCGATCATCACAGCATCGTCGGCAACAACTGGAGCCCGTCCCTCAACCTGTCGCAGGGCCTGTGGGACGACTTCACGCTGAAGATGGGTATCGCTCGCGCCTATAAAGCGCCGAGCCTGTATCAGACCAACCCGAACTACATTCTCTACAGCAAAGGCCAGGGTTGCTACGCCAGTAAATCCGGCTGCTATCTGCAGGGTAACGACGACTTAAAAGCCGAGACCAGCATCAACAAAGAGATTGGCCTCGAGTTTAAACGCGACGGTTGGCTGGCGGGCGTCACCTGGTTCCGCAACGACTACCGCAACAAGATTGAAGCGGGCTATGCCCCGGTCTATACCAACGGCAGCGGCACCGACCTCTACCAATGGGAAAACGTACCAAAAGCGGTGGTGGAAGGCCTGGAAGGGACGTTGAACGTGCCGGTGAGCGAGACCGTCAACTGGACCAACAACATCACCTATATGCTGCAGAGTAAGAACAAAGAGACCGGCGATCGTCTGTCGATTATCCCGGAATATACGCTGAACTCTACGCTGAGCTGGCAGGTACGCGATGACGTTTCGCTGCAGTCGACCTTCACCTGGTACGGCAAGCAGGAGCCGAAGAAGTACAACTACAAGGGTCAACCGGTTACCGGCAGCGAGAAGAACGAGGTCAGCCCCTACAGCATCCTCGGCCTGAGCGCGACCTGGGACGTCACCAAATACGTCAGTCTGACCGGCGGCGTGGATAACGTCTTCGACAAGCGTCACTGGCGCGCGGGCAACGCCCAGACCACCGGGGGCACCACCGGCTATATGTATGGCGCCGGTGCCGAGACCTATAACGAATCGGGCCGCACCTGGTATATGAGCGTCAACACCCACTTCTGATAGCGGCTTCTCCCTCCCCCGCCCTTGCAGGATAAAGGGCGGGGACAACCGCGGTAACCTTGTCCTATGCGCATCCATCACGCCACGCTGCCGCTGGCCGGCTATACGCTGCAGCAGATCGACTTCGACCCGGCGACTTTCCAGCCTGAAGATCTGTTCTGGCTGCCCTATCACGCCAGTCTGAGCGGCTGGGGCCGCAAGCGGCAGGCGGAGCACCTGGCCGGACGCATCGCCGCGGTATACGCCCTGCGCGAGGTGGGGGAGAAACAGCCTCCCGCCATCGGCGACCAGCGCCAGCCGCTGTGGCCCACGCCCTGGTTCGGTAGCATCAGCCACTGCGCCCAGCGCGCGCTGGCGGTGATCGCCGATCGGCCGGTGGGCGTCGATATTGAGCGCCGGTTTACCCCCCAGATGGCGGCGGAGCTGGAGGACAGCATTATCAGTCCGACGGAAAAAACAGCGCTGCTGCGCAGCGGCCTGCCCTTCCCGCTGGCGCTGACGCTGGCGTTTTCGGCAAAAGAGAGTGGGTTTAAGGCGACGCCTGCGGCAAATCAGCGCGCGCTGGGGTTCGCCGATTTTCAGATCGTGGAAATAACGGCAAGCACCTTAGCGCTTGAGTTTGCGGAGCAACGCTATCCCTTGCACTGGATAGCGTCGGAGGAGCAGGTCATCACGCTTTGCGCATTGCAGCAGTAAACGCCCGCGCTTCACGCAACGGGCGTTCAGTCCATCAGCCCCGTTTTTGCACCAGGGCAACGATGGCGGCGGCATCAAACCCGTGGTACTGGCGCATCCAGCCGCGATCGGCGGCGGCGGCGTACTCCCCGTCCGGGATCCCCAACCGCTGCAGGGCAATGCCCACCCCCGTTTCCGCCAGCACCTCCGCCACCAGGCTACCCAACCCGCCGTTGACGTTATGCTCTTCGACGGTGATCACTGAGCCGCACGGCCGGAGCGCCGCCAGCAGCGCCGCGGTATCGCAGGGGCGGATCGACGGCACGCTGACCACTTTCGCCTGGATACCGAGGTCGGCAAGCTGCTGCGCCGCCTCCACCACTTCATGCACCGTCGAACCGGTGGCCACCAGCGCGACGTCCTCGCCTTCGCGCAGGGTCAACACGGCGCCGGGAACAAAGCGATACGACTCGTCAAGCAGCTCCGGCAGCGCCTTGCCATCGAGACGAATATAGACCGGGCCCTGATAAGCAAGAGCATAGTCGATGATCTGCCGACATTCGCGCGGCGTGGAGGGGGCGAAGATCTGGATATTGCCAAAGCCGCGCATCACCGCCAGATCGTCAATAGCATGGTGGGTGCTGGCCAGCGGGCCGTAGCTGGCTCCGGCGTTAAGGCCGAACAGCTTGACGTTGGTGTTGTTGTAGCAGACATCCACTTTGATTTGCTCATTGGCCCGCGAGATAAGAAACGGCGCGGCGTTACAGGTCACCGCCACTTTGCCGCCCAGCGCCAGACCGGCGGCGGTGCCGACCATGCTCTGCTCAGCGATGCCGACGTTCACCAGCCGACCGGGAAACTGCTTAATAAAGGGGGCGATTTTAGCCGTCGACGTGGAGTCGGCCACCACCGGCACCAGATCGACACCGCTTTCCACGGCGGCGATAAAGGCCTCGACCATGACGTTAGCCAGGTGTTCTGTATTACTCATCTTTCAGTTCCTCCAGCGCCAGAGCGATCTCTTCGCCTTTCGGCACCCGGTGGTGCCACTCCGGGCGCCCCTGGATAAAGGAGATCCCCGCGCCTTTCGTGGTGTTGGCAATAATAACGTTCGGTTTACCGTTCTGCTGTAGCCCCTCGATGGCCGCGACCACCGAGGCCATGTCGTTACCCTGGCACTCGCTGACTTCCATACCGAAGGCGCGCCATTTATCGGCCAGCGGATCGGTATTCATGATTTCGCGCGTCGGCCCGGCCAGCTGGAGGTTGTTCTTATCATTAATAATGACCAGGTTATCCAGACCGTAGTGCGCCGCCGCCAGGGCGGCTTCCCAGTTACTGCCTTCCGCCAGTTCGCCGTCGCCGGTGATCAAAAAAATGCGGCGGGTGCTGTTGCTTTTCTTCGCGGCCAGCGCCAGCCCCACCGCAACAGGCAAACCGTGACCCAGCGCGCCGGTGTTCAGCTCGATGCCCGGCGTTTTCTGCCGCACCGGGTGGCCGGGGAGATGGGAGTTGGCATGCTGGTAGGTCTCCAGCCACTCGACCGGGAAGAATCCCGCTTCCGCCAGGACGCAGTAGTAGCAGCCCACCGCGTGGCCTTTCGACTGGATGTAGATATCGCGCTGCGGGTCGTCGAGCCGGTCCGGCGCGACGTTAAGGACGCGGAAATAGAGCGCGGTTAACAGTTCGACCTGCGAAAGGTCTGCCCCGGTGTGGCCGCCGGCCGGACTATTGGCGTTTAAGCGCACAATATGGCGCCGCACCGCGCGGGCTTTACGCTCCAGCGTCTGAATATCATATCTGTAGGGATTCATTTCACACCTCTGAATTTATTTTCAGCATGGAATATTTATTCCAGCAAGGACTAAAAAAACCAGATATCCCCATGCCGGGTGGTAAGCCTTCTGCCACAGCGCCCTACTCAGGAACATTCTGCCTCCCGCTCCAGGCGAAGCCCGGATAAACACATTGACTCGAAATCGCCTTGAATATATATTCAATAATGATTCTTTATTCGATTATGGCCTGGCTGTTTTGTTTTTGTCCATAGTCGATTTTGAGGATTGGCAAAAGTTAGACGCCTGTCACACTTAAGTCTGATTTTTTTTCGCGTATGATAAAAGTCACTACGATAATGGCTGCAGCTAACCGCCTGAAGAAAGGCGATAAATGATTTTCGAGGATTAATATGGCTAAGCAGGATGAACAACGGCTATTGGTTAAGATTGCCACGCTTTACTATCTGGAAGGACGAAAGCAGTCTGATATCGCCCAACTTCTCTCGCTGTCTCAGTCATTTGTCTCCCGCGCCATTACCCGCTGCCAGAAAGAAGGCGTCGTCAAGATCAGCGTCGTTCAGCCGTCCAACATCTTTCTGAAGCTCGAAAAAGGGCTTGAGGATCGCTACGGCCTTAAGCAGGCGGTGGTGGTGGATACCGAGGAAGAGGCCAGCGATCATACCATCAAGCGGGCGATTGGCTCCGCTGCCGCCCACTATCTGGAAACCCGGCTGCGGCCAAAAGATCTGATTGGCGTCTCCTCGTGGAGCTCAACCATTCGCGCGATGGTCGATGAAGTTCATGCGCAAAACCTGAAAGCCAGCGGCGTGATCCAGCTGCTGGGCGGCGTCGGGCCAAACGGTAACGTGCAGGCGACGATTCTTACCCAGACCCTCGCCCAGCGCCTGAATTGCGACGCCTGGCTGCTGCCGTCACAGAGCATCGAGGGATCCATGGAGGAGCGCAACCGGCTGCTGGCCAGCAAAGATGTCGCTGACGTGGTGTCGCGCTTTGATGAAGTGGATATCGCCATCGTCGGCATCGGCATTCTCGAACCCTCCCAACTGCTGAAAACCTCCGGTAACTACTATCACGAAGATATGCTGCAGGTGCTGGCGGCGCGCGGCGCGGTGGGTGATATCTGCCTGCACTACTACGACAAAAACGGCCATCCGGTGTTACGCGATGATGAAGATCCGGTGATCGGTATGGCGCTGGAGAAGGTCAAAAAATGCCCGAACGTGGTCGCGCTGGCCGGCGGTACCGATAAAGTCGCGGCCATCAAAGGCGCCCTCACCGGCGGCTACATTGATGTTTTAATCACCGATTATCCTACCGCTCGCATGCTGGTTAGCGACTAACCTGCCGCGCTGCTTTTCCTCACTGCCGCCCTGACGTGCTTTTTTAACTTCAGGGCTGACTCTATTAATACATTTAAATTCAATCAGTTAATCAGCCACTCCAGCCGCCAACTGCCGCTTTCGCCGATCGGCGAAATGTGATTGCCAGCACAATTGATGATTTTTCCGGTAGCCCGTCACCGGGTTTGTGGCTTAAGGTATCAAATAAATAATCACTATCGAATATATATTCAGTGATTAAAAAGATGATAACGAAATGTCACAACATGGCCTGCACAGACGCAGGAGACGGTGGGAGATATTCCTCGTCTTCGCGGTTCCAGGACACCGAGTGACCGAGGAGAGCACGATGCAGGCGACAGCAAAAGAGTTCATCATTGCCCTGGATGAAGGCACCACCAACGCCAAAGCGGTGGTGCTGGATAGCCGGGGCAAAGTTATCGTCAAATTCTCGCAGCCGCTGGCGATCCAAACGCCGCGCGACGGCTGGGTGGAGCAATCGGGCGAAGCGCTGGTGACCGCCTCACTGACGGTGATCGCCAGCGCGGTGGCCCACGTTGGCGCGGAAAACGTCGCCGCGCTGGCCATCAGCAACCAGCGGGAAACCGCCATCGGCTGGTATCGCGACAGCGGTGAACCGATTAACGCGGCGATCACCTGGCAATGCACCCGCAGCGCCGCGTTCTGCGATAAGCTGCGTCACGATCGTCAGGAACAGCACATTAAGCGTGCCACCGGCCTGCCAATCGCCCCGCTGTTCTCGGCCTCCAAAATGCGCTGGCTGCTGGATGCGACTGTCGATGGCCACCTGCGTGCCGAACGCGGTGAGATTTGCCTCGGCACCATCGACAGCTGGCTGCTGTGGAATCTGACCGCTGGAGAAGCCTTCTGCTGCGACTACTCCAATGCCGCCCGCACCCAGCTGCTGAACCTGCACCGCGGCGAGTGGGATGACGAGATGCTGGCATTGTTCGGCATTCCGCGCGCGGCGTTGCCGGACATTAAACCGTCGAGCGGCCTCTTCGGCCATACCAAAGGACTGGCCGCCATTCCGGACGGTATTCCGATCATGGCGATGATCGGCGACTCCCACGCGGCACTGTTCGGCCACGCGCTCGGCGAGGCAGGCTGCGTCAAAGCCACCTACGGCACCGGCTCTTCGGTCATGGCCCCGGTCAAATCGGCGAAGTGCGATATCGACGCGCTGGCGACCACTGTCGCCTGGCACGATGGCGACCAGCTGGTGTGGGGCCTGGAAGGGAATATTCCTCACACCGGCGATGCCGTCGCCTGGATGGCGGACAGCACCGGCCTGAGCGAACTCTCTGCCGCCGAGCTGGCCCATGAGCTGAATACCCTCCCCGCCTCCGTCGACTCAACCCTCGGGGTCTACTTCGTGCCGGCGCTGACCGGTCTTGGCGCCCCCTGGTGGGACGACAGCGCCCGCGGCGTGATTTGCGGCCTGAGTCGCGGGGTGAAGCGCGCGCATCTGATCCGTGCGGCGCTGGAGTCCATCACCTATCAGATAGCCGACGTGGTGGTAGCGATGCGTCAGCATGAGGAGTTCACCCTGACGGCGTTGATGGTGGACGGCGGGCCGACCAACAATGACTGGCTGATGCAATACCAGGCCGATCTGCTCGGCTGCCCGGTGATGCGCAGCGACGTGCCGGAGCTGTCCGCCATCGGCGCGGCGTTGCTGGCGCGCAAAGCGCTCCATCCGGGGTCGACCGCCGATCTGCAGGCCTTCTTAACCGAACACAGCACCTTTCAGCCCGACATGGCCCGCCACCAGCGTTTACAAACGCGCTGGCAGGAGTGGCGCCATGCGGTCGACCGAACATTATGGAAACCGGACTCGCCAGCCTGACCGCCAGACTGCGCGACGACACGCATTCACTTATCACAGGAGAAACCCGGCCCATAACGATATCGCTATCCCCGAATACATCAGGGGAAATTTCAGACCGTAAAAGCCTGCCCGCTCAGGGGCTCATTTGTTCGAATATAAAAATACAGGAACAGAGTCATGAAATTACGTATAACCCTTTTAACCGCTGCTACCCTGACCGCCTTCTCCTTTGCCGCGCACGCCGCGGAGAAAGGCACCATTATGATCATGGTCAACTCGCTGGATAACCCGTATTACGCCTCGGAAGCCAAAGGCGCCAGCGAAAAAGCCCAGGCGCTCGGCTATAAAACCACCGTGCTGTCCCATGGCGAAGATGTCAAAAAGCAGAATGAGCTTATCGACACCGCGATTGGTAAAAAAGTGCAGGGCATTATTCTCGATAACGCTGATTCCACCGCCAGCGTCGCCGCCATTGAAAAAGCCAAAAAAGCCGGCATTCCGGTGGTCTTAATTAACCGCGAAATTCCGGTTGATGATGTGGCGCTGGAACAAATTACCCACAATAACTTCCAGGCCGGGTCTGAGGTCGCCAACGTCTTCGTGGAAAAAATGGCGGAGAAAGGCAAATACGCCGAGCTGACCTGCAACCTCGCCGATAATAACTGCGTCACCCGTTCTAAATCTTTCCATCAGGTTATTGACCAGTATCCGGATATGGTCAGCGTGGCGAAACAGGATGCCAAAGGCACCCTGATCGACGGCAAACGCATCATGGACAGCATCCTGCAGGCTCACCCCGACGTGAAAGGCGTCATCTGTGGCAACGGGCCGGTAGCCCTCGGCGCGATTGCGGCGCTGAAAGCAGCCAACCGTAGCGATGTGATCGTCGTCGGCATCGACGGCAGCAACGATGAGCGCGACGCCGTGAAAGCCGGCACCCTGCAGGCAACCGTGATGCTGCAGGCTCAGGCCATCGCCGCTCAGGGCGTCACCGATCTGGATAACTACCTGCAAAAAGGCGAGAAGCCAGCGAAGCAGCGCGTGATGTTCCGCGGCATTCTGATTACCCAGGATAACGCCGATAAAGTCCAGGATTTCAACATTAAGTCCTGAGTTCGGGTGGTTGCGCCCCCGCGGGGGCGCAGAGGAGAGCATTATGTTTAAGAAAACCTGTCTGACGCTGGCCGTACTGGCGCTAGGGGGCTGTCGCATCGTCTCGCAGCAGGAGCTGGCAGACCTGAAATCCCCGCCCAACCCGCATATGGCGAATATGGATAAAACCTGGCAGCAGAGCATCGTACCGCAGGTGGTGACGAAAGCGCGTCCGGCGGCGGAACTGATGAGCGCGCTCAAGGCGGCAAAAGACATTGATAGCGCCTGTAAAACCCTCGGCTACCGTGCGCAGGATGAAAACCCCTGCATCTTCTACGTCAAGGTTTCAGGCACCGTCAGCAAACTCGATACCGCCTCGCGCAGCGGCAAAATGACCCTGTCCGACGCCAGCGTCGGCAAGGTGACGGTGCAGATTGGCCCTACCCTGCGCGGCACCCAGCTGCGCGACGGCTACAGCGGCGCCAGCTATCAGGACTTTAATGACCAGGTGCTGTTCGGCGAGTACAGCAAGAATATCAACAGTCAGGCGGTCAAAATGATTCAGACAGCCAACGTCAAAACCGGCGACAGCGTGGAGGTGTACGGCGTCTTCTCGGCCTGGGATATTCCGCAAACCCTCCCGGAAATTACCCCGGCGAAAATCATTCATGCGGGGGGACAATAATATGGCGCCGCACGATCTCGTCGCTCCCCAGCCCGTTGAGTCCGAAGTGATTATCGAAACCCGCGGCCTGTCGCGCGTCTATCCCGGCGTGACCGCCCTGGATAATGTCAATTACCGGGTCTATCGAAATAAGGTCAACGTGCTGATCGGAGAAAATGGTGCGGGTAAATCCACCATGATGAAAATGCTTGCCGGTGTGGAAACGCCCTCTTCCGGGCAAATTATTCTCGATGGCGAAGCGGTTTCATTACAGTCGACGCATCAGGCAGAAAAACTGGGCATCAGTATTATTTTTCAGGAACTGAATTTATTCCCCAATATGAATGTGATGGACAACATCTTCATGGCGAATGAATTCTTTCAGAAAGGACGCATTAACGAAAAATACCAGTACGCGCTGGCCAAATCGCTGCTGGAACGGCTGGAGCTGGATGTCGATCCTTATGCTCCGCTGGGTGAACTCGGTATCGGCCACCAGCAGTTAGTCGAGATTGCCCGCGCCCTGTCGAAAGACACCCGGGTGCTGATCATGGACGAGCCCACCTCGGCGCTGAGCCAGTCTGAGGTCAAAGTGCTGTTCAAGGTGATCGCGCAGCTTAAACGCCGCGGCGTGACCATCATCTATATCTCGCATCGCCTCGAAGAGCTGATGGAGATTGGCGACAACATCACCATTTTCCGCGACGGTCGTTTTATCAGCGAGCGTCACGTCAGCGACGCCAGCGTTCCGTGGATCATCGAGCAGATGGTCGGTGATAAGAAAAAACACTTTGATTATCAACCGGCGCCGAAAGGCGACGCAGTGCTTGACGTCAAAGGGCTGACCGCGCTGCATCCGAGCGGCGGCTACAAACTTAATGACGTCACCTTCACCCTCAGCAAAGGCGAAGTGATCGGTATTTACGGCCTGCTGGGCGCCGGGCGCACCGAGCTGTTTAAAGGCCTGGTGGGCTTGATGCCCTGCCAGCGCGGCGAGGTGCATCTTAACGGCGAAAGCATCGGCAAATCTCGCTTTCAACAGCGCCTGAAAAAGGGGCTGGCGCTGGTGCCGGAGGACCGTCAGGGCGAAGGCGTGGTGCAGATGATGTCGATTCAGGCCAACATGACGCTCTCTGATTTCAGCCTGCAGGGGTTCCGCCGCGCCTGGCGCTGGTTGAATCCGCAGAAAGAAGAGTCCTGCGTGAAAGAGATGATCCAGCAGCTGGCGATCAAGGTCAGCGACGCCACATTGCCCATCACCTCGCTGAGCGGCGGCAATCAACAAAAAGTGGTGCTGGGTAAAGCGCTGATGACCCAGCCGCAGGTGGTGTTCCTCGACGAACCGACGCGCGGCATCGACGTCGGCGCGAAAACCGACGTCTATCACCTGATCGGCAAAATGGCCCAGCAGGGGCTGGCGGTGATGTTCTCATCTTCGGAGCTGGATGAGGTGATGGCCCTTGCCGACCGCATCCTGGTGATGGCCGATGGCCGCATTACCGCCGATCTACCGCGTCACGCGGTGACCCGCGAACAGTTAATCGCGGCTTCAACACCTCAAGATTAATCAGGCTGGAATCCATCATGAACCAGAAATATATGATTTATATGTACCTGCTGAAGGCCCGCACCTTTATCGCCCTCCTGCTGGTGATCGCGTTCTTCAGCGTGATGGTACCCAACTTCCTGACCGCCTCTAACCTACTGATCATGACCCAGCACGTGGCGATCACCGGCCTGCTGGCCATCGGCATGACGCTGGTCATTCTCACCGGCGGCATTGACCTGTCCGTCGGCGCGGTGGCGGGGATCTGCGGCATGGTGGCGGGCGCGCTGCTGACCAACGGCCTGCCGCTGTGGAACGGCGATATCCTCTTCTTTAATGTCCCGGAGGTGATCCTCTGCGTGGCGATCTTCGGCGTGCTGGTCGGTCTGGTCAACGGCGCGGTGATCACCCGCTTCGGCGTGGCGCCGTTTATCTGCACCTTAGGCATGATGTACGTCGCCCGCGGCTCCGCGCTGCTGTTTAACGACGGGAGCACCTACCCGAATCTCAATGGCATGGAAGCGCTGGGCAACACCGGTTTCGCCACCCTCGGCTCCGGCACCCTGCTCGGCGTCTATCTGCCGATCTGGCTGATGATCGGCTTCCTCGTGCTGGGCTACTGGCTGACCACCAAAACGCCGCTTGGCCGCTACATCTACGCCATCGGCGGCAATGAGTCTGCCGCCCGCCTCGCCGGCGTGCCGATCGTGAAAGCGAAAATATTCGTCTATGCCTTCTCCGGCCTGTGCGCGGCGTTTGTCGGCCTGATCGTCGCATCACAGCTGCAAACCGCGCACCCGATGACCGGCAACATGTTTGAGATGGACGCCATCGGCGCCACCGTGCTCGGCGGCACTGCGCTGGCCGGCGGCCGCGGCCGGGTAACCGGGTCAATTATCGGCGCCTTCGTCATCGTCTTCCTTGCCGACGGCATGGTGATGATGGGCGTTAGCGACTTCTGGCAGATGGTGATTAAAGGCGTGGTGATCGTCACCGCTGTGGTCGTCGACCAGTTCCAGCAGAAGCTGCAGAGCAAGGTCATCCTGATGCGCCGCCACGAGGAGAAACTGGCCGCCATTCCCCCCAACGGCGCCACCTCCAGCTAACCGGCAACGATTCACATCTTCCGCCGGGCCTGGTGCCCGGCTCAGCGAAAGGGAAAAAATATGCAACGAGATTTCCAGAACAAAACGGTGGTGATCACCGGCGCCTGCCGCGGCATCGGCGCAGGTATTGCGGAGCGCTTTGCCCGCGACGGCGCGAATCTGGTGATGGTCTCCAACGCCGAGCGCGTTCACGAGACCGCCGAAACCCTGCGTCAGCGCTATCAGGCGGATATTTTATCGCTGCAGGTCGATGTCACCGATGAAGCCCAGGTTCAGGGGCTATATGAGCAGGCCGCCGCGCGCTTCGGCACCATTGACGTCTCCATTCAGAACGCCGGGGTGATCACCATCGATTACTACGACCGGATGCCAAAAGCCGATTTCGAAAAAGTGCTGGCGGTCAACACCACCGGCGTGTGGCTGTGCTGCCGCGAGGCGGCCAAATATATGGTGAAACAGAATCACGGCAGCCTGATCAATACCTCTTCCGGCCAGGGGCGACAGGGCTTTATCTACACGCCGCATTATGCCGCCAGCAAAATGGGCGTGATCGGCATTACCCAAAGCCTGGCTCACGAGCTGGCGCCGTGGAATATCACCGTCAACGCCTTCTGCCCGGGCATTATTGAAAGCGAAATGTGGGATTACAACGATCGCGTGTGGGGCGAAATTCTCAGCACCGAGCAGAAGCGCTACGGCAAGGGCGAACTGATGGCCGAGTGGGTCGAGGGCATTCCGATGAAACGCGCCGGTAAACCGGAAGACGTGGCCGGGCTGGTGGCCTTCCTCGCCTCCGACGACGCGCGCTATCTCACCGGGCAGACCATCAATATCGATGGCGGTTTGATTATGTCGTAATCCCCCGCGGGTTAGCGGGCCCCATCGCCCGAATAAGGCGTCCCGCATTGGCGCCACCACGCCGGGACGGCCCCCCGGTGGCGCTTCGCTTACCGAGGCTACGTAACACCGCCGAAAGGTTGCCCGGATAAGGCGCTACGCGCCGCCATTCGGGAAACAGGGCTCCCGACGTTCGACACTATATTGAAGAGAGTAAACATTATGATCGGTAAAGATTTTGCACAGCAGCTGTTTAACCTGCAGGGGCGCGTCGCCTTCGTCACCGGCGCCGGCAGCGGTATCGGCCAGACCATCGCCTGCAGCCTCGCCAGCGCGGGTGCGCGGGTAGTCTGTTTTGATCTTCGCGACGACGGCGGGCTGGCGGAAACGGTCAGCCATATTGAATCCATCGGCGGTCAGGCTTGTTCTTATACCGGCGATGTCCGCCAGATTGCCGACCTGCGCGCCGCCGTCGCGCTGGCCAAAAACCGCTTTGGCCGCCTCGACATCGCCGTCAACGCCGCCGGGATCGCCAACGCCAATCCGGCGCTGGAGATGGAGAGCGAGCAATGGCAGCGGGTGATCGATATCAATCTCACCGGCGTATGGAACTCCTGCAAAGCGGAAGCGGAACTGATGCTGGAGTCCGGCGGCGGGTCGATTATTAATATCGCCTCGATGTCGGGGATTATCGTTAACCGCGGCCTCGACCAGGCACATTACAACTGCTCCAAAGCCGGCGTGATCCATCTGTCGAAAAGCCTGGCGATGGAGTGGGTGGCCAAAGGGATCCGCGTCAATTCCATCAGCCCGGGATATACCGCCACGCCGATGAATACCCGTCCGGAGATGGTGCACCAGACCCGCGAGTTTGAAAGCCAGACGCCGATGCAGCGAATGGCGAAAGTGGAAGAGATGGCCGGCCCGGCGCTGTTCCTCGCCAGCGACGCCGCCTCGTTCTGCACCGGCGTAGACCTGGTGGTCGACGGCGGGTTTGTCTGCTGGTGATCCTCTCCTGCTTCAGGGCGCCACGCTGCGGCGCCCCTCTCCATCCCTGCCGTTAAACCAGCGGATACTGTTGAAATACCGGCAGCGCCTCCCCCTTCTCCGCCAGCGCGCGGATATGAGGAAACGCCGCTGCCGACACCACCGCCGGGATCATCAACTGGATAAAGGACCAGACCACCGTGCTGGTGACCAGCACCTGATCCGGCTGCGCGGCGGCGGCGCGGTCTGCCAGCCGGGCGTCCCATTCCCGACAGGCGGCGAGCAGTTGGCCGGTCACCCGGGCTATCCACGGCTGATGCTGCTTCTCTTCCGGCCGCAGACGGTGCTCATAAACATGCTGGACCGCTTTTTCACTGGCGGCGAGGATCACCCCCAGCAGGTGCAGATCGCGGGCCAGCGCCTCGGGATGCGCGGGAAGCAGCCGGCGCCCGGTGGGATTGGTCGTTTCGAAATAGTGGAGGATCAGGGTGGAGTCCATCAGTTGCGTCCCGTTATCGAGCACCACCGTCGGCGCCTTGACCACCGGATTAATACGGGAAAATTCGTCAAAGCCGCTAAAGACCGAGAGCGGCAGGCTCTCGAATTCCACGCCATAGAGCGCCAGAGAAACCGCCACGCGTCTTACATAAGGTGAATCCATCATACCAATGAGTTTCATCGTCACTCCTGCCTGCGAGAAAGGGGTTGCGGCTTTACCTTACTGGAAAACCGAGGCCGCGAATATCACGGGATACTTACCGCAATGGTTAGTCAAACTAACAGATTGGCGATTCGCGGTAGCCCTCCAGTTCCCCTTGTGCTATACCGACTGAGGCAGCATTTGGCTCCTTTTCAGCCTGTTTGCAGCGGCTTTAAAAGCCGCTAACCCGGTAGTAACGTTAACGTATCGACTCACTGACAGAGAAACCACCATGGCAGATTTTCCCCCTGTCGCCAGCCTGCGCAGCTTTGAGGCGGTGGCGCGCCTCGGCAGCGTGACGCAGGCCGCCCACGAGTTGAGCGTGACCCATTCGGCGGTCAGCCAGCACATCAAACAGCTGGAAGCGCTGGTCGGCGTCACGCTCTTTATCCGCCACGGCCGCGGGGTGCGCATCACAGAAGAAGGACGGCTCTATGCCCTGCAAATCCGCGAGGCGTTACAGCACATCGCCGACGCCACGCGCATGGTGCAGATCAAACCCCGCACCCTGGAAGTGACCCTGGCGACGCTCCCCTCCTTTGGCTGCCACTGGCTGCTGCCGCGGCTGGCGCGCTTTCAGGCGCGGCATCCGCAGATCGCGGTGCGCCTGCTGACCAGCCTGGCGGTGGTTAACCTGCAACAGGAGGGTATTGATCTGGCCATTCGCATGGGGCAAGGCGACTGGGAGGGGATGGAAAGCCGGCATCTGTTTGCCGATGAACAACTGGTGGTGGCCGCGCCGCATTATCGCAGCGGCGACCTGCCGACCACCCCGCAGGCGATCGCCGCCAGCGATATTATTTTTTCCATGGAGTCCTGGCATGCCTGGTGCAGCCAGGCGGGACTGGAAAAGCCGATCGTCCCCGCGGGCCTGCGTCTGAACGACTCCAATCTGGTGCTGGAGGCGGTCCGCCTGGGGGCCGGCGTAGCGCTGGAGCGGCGCTCGCTGGTGGCGGGGGCGATAGCCCGCGGCGAGCTGGTGCAGCTCACCGCCGTCACCGTCCCCTACCCCTGGCACTACTGGCTAACCGTCTCCCCGCAGGCGGAGAACCGGCCGGAAGTCGCCCGGTTCATCGCCTGGCTGGGGGAGGAGATCGCCCTCTGGCGCCAGCAAATCAGCGCTTAGCCTTCGGCCGACGGCGGCAGGCCCGTCCGGGCGGCGTGCTCCTGGGAGAGACGCCAGAAATCGTGCCCGGCGGGATACTGATAAAGTCGCAGGGAAAACTGTCCGGCCACCGCGGTAATGTACTCAAATATCGCCGACTGGGTGTTTTCGTAGTCTTTCCACAGCGTCGAGGAGGTGAAGCAGTAAATCTCCAGCGGGATGCCCGACGGCGACGGTTTCAGCGTTCTCGCCACAATGTACATCTCCTTAATAATATCCGGTCGCTCGGCGAGATAGTGCATCAGATAGTGGCGAAACAGGGTCAGGTTGGTCAGCCCGTTATCGACAAACCAGCGATCGGCCACGCCGCCGGGATCCCGGCCGTCAAGCAGCGTGCCCAAAGGCTCACTCACCCCGCGGATGGTCAGCATCGAGGAGAGCATCTCCTGGTCGAGAAAACGCACCGAGTGCTGATCGATGGCGATACTGCGCATGATCCGCCGCGCCCCGGAGGAGAACATCGCCTGCCAGTTGGTATAGGTCTCGGTGAGGAAATTCTTCGTCGGGATGCGGGAGATCGTATTGTCCCAGTTGCGGATGGTAATGGTGTGCAGCGCGATGTCCGTCACTTCACCGCTGAGGTTCTTGTCAGGCATTTCAATCCAGTCCCCCAGCTGGAGAACGTCGTTAGACGACAACTGAACGTTCGCCACCAGCGACAGCAGGGTATGCTGGAACACGATCATCAGCACCGCCGCCACGGCCCCCAGACTGGAGATAATAATGATCGGCGATTTGTTCGACATCACGGCGAGGATCATAATCGCCGCCAGGATGTGAACTAAGATTTTGCCTATCTGGATATAGCCCTTAATGGAATGATTTTTACGTTTGGTCTTTCGCAGATAAGAGCTGTTGACAATATCCAGCATCTCGTTGAAAAACACCGACATAAAAATAAAAAACAAGATCCCGCAGATGGTATTAATCGCCGTCACCAGCGATGCCGGCATCGCCGGCATAAACTGCAGGACGTAATAGACGATAATAACCGGAATGAAATTGGACAGTTTTTCGGCGATGCGTCGATCCTTCTCCAGCGGCACATCCTGTTTGTGGCTACTAAAGAAGACCTTACGCACCACTTTAATCAGCAAGAACTTGCATAAAAGATGGGCAAATATGCCGGAGACCAGCAGCAGAATAAGATTAAACCCCACCGCCAGCGCCGGATTACTCTCAATAAACGTCAGTAGATGATTCACATACGCCATGCTATATCGCCTGAATAACTATGCCATTTCGCTGACTGCTTTATCACAAGGGCATATATTTGGAAAATAAATCAATCCGCATCATGGCATATCGCTTAGCGTAACGTCCATGCGCGCACCGCTTCTAATCATTCACAGAAAATATGTCAGAGTTTGCATTAATCATTCCCTACGCTCACTATAAAGAGGCTTGTTATGAGGACGGAATAAGTCCAGGAGGAAACATGTTTAAAGCGCTTACCGCTATCATCACCTTAGCCGCCTCCGCCAGCGTCATGGCGCAAGGCGATGTCACGTTGAACAGTCTGGCCCACGATGCCGCCACCCGGGCGTCGTTTAACCAGATGGTCAAAGGCCATCAGCTGCCCGCCTGGGTAACCACCGGCGGCACCGGTTCACCGGCGCAGACGGTGAAACTGGGTAGCGAATCCTGGCAGGTGTTAAGCGCCTGCAAACCCCACGACTGCGGCCATGAACGTATCGCGGTGATCTGGTCGGAGAAAAGCAAACAGATGTCCGGCGTTTACTCGGTGGTCGATGAAAAAACCGACCAGGAGAAGCTGACCTGGCTTAACGTCAGCGATGCCCTGTCCATCGATGGCAAAACCGTGCTGTTTGCCGCCCTCAGCGGTAGCCTCGACAACCATCCGGACGCCTTTAACTACCCGTAACCGCCCGTCGCCCCCGTCAGCCTTTTCCCGACGGGGGCTTCCCTGATTAGCCATCCGGGAACATCACGCTGTTCCCCGGCGCTTCCCGATGCAGATGGATAAAGTTCAGGTGCCGTTCGTACTGGTCGAGAATATCGGTGATCACCTGCTCTTTGCTGTAGTCCATCAGGTCGTTACCCTGACTGCCCTCCAGCAGGAAGGTCTCCAGCCGGTAATAGGTGGATTTCCCGCTGCGCGCCCGATAGGTAAAGCCCGGGACCGAGTACTGCTGCGGCCAGATCTTGTAGATAAAGTTCTGCTCGTCGCCCATGTGCACCAGCAGATCGAGGTGGCCCAGGTTCTCGCCCTCTTCCGGCGGCAGGCTCTTCAGTTCCACTGCGGCGCCGCGCAGCCGCAGCTCCTGGGCTACCTCTTCCATCGCCGGGTAGCACACCGTCTCCATCATCTGTTTGGTATAGCGCGTGCCCGGGTAATTCATCAGCCGCGACAGGCGCTTCTTCCAGCTCAGACGATCCTGGAGGCCCATCGGACGCGGGGCGGTGTCGCGACTGGCGCTGACCCGGCGGTAATCTTCCACTTTCAGGGATTTATACAGTCCGGCCATCACGAAGAAAATCACAAAGCTGAACGGCAGACCCATGATCACCGTGGTGTTCTGCAGCGCCGAGATGCCGTTGGTCATCAGCATCCCGAGGGTCAACAGACCGATGGCCACCGACCAGAAGATGCGCAGCCAGTTCGGGGCGTCGCTGTTGATGTCCTTCAGCTTCGAGGTGAAGTTCCCCAGCACCAGCGCGCCGGAGTCGGCGGAGGTGACGTAGAATAGCAGACCGGTAATGGTCGCCACCGACGCGCTAAAGGTAAACGCCGGGTACTGCGCCAGCAGGCTGTAGAATCCGCGTTCCGGGTGGAGCATCGCCTCCTCGGCAAAGGCCGCGTCGCCGTGAATAATCTCATACAGCGCGCTGTTGCCGAACACCGATAGCCACAGCAGGGTAAAGGTGAACGGAATAATCAGGGTGCCCATCACAAACTGGCGGATGGTGCGTCCGCGCGAAATGCGCGCCAGGAACAGGCCCACAAACGGCGACCAGGCCACCCACCACGCCCAGAAAAAGAGCGTCCAGTTATTCATCCACTCCACAGGGCGGTCGAAGGCGAAGCTGTTCAGCGTCATCCCCATAAAGCGATTGACGTAGTCGCCGACGTTCAGCACTAACGCATTGAGCAGGAAGGAGGTATCGCCCATGAACAGCACGAACAGGATCAGCCCCAGCGCGAGGGCGACGTTCAGCTCGGAGAGCACGCGGATGCCCTTGTCCACCCCGGAGGTGACGGAGATGGTGGCGATGATCACCGACAGCGCAATCAGCGCCGCTTTCGCCGCCAGCGAGTCCGGAATATCGAACAGCACGCTCAGACCGTAGTTGAGCTGCACGACGCCGATACCGAGGGTGGTGGCGATGCCGAAGATGGTGCCGATCACCGCCGCAATATCGACGCTGTGGCCGATGGGCCCATTGATCCGTTTGCCAAAAATCGGGTACAGCGCCGAGCGGATGGTGAGCGGCAAATTATAACGATAGCTAAAGTATCCCAGCGCCATGCCCATCAGGGCATACATTGACCAACCGGTTAAGCCATAGTGAAACAGCGTCCAGACCATCGCCTGGCGCGCCGCCTCGATGGTCTGCCCCGCCCCTTCCGGCGGCTGCATATATTGCGTCACCGGCTCGGCGACCGAGAAGAACATCAGGTCGATACCGATCCCGGCGGCAAACAGCATCGCCGCCCAGCTCAGCAGGCTGAACTCGGGCTTTGACTGCTCCGGGCCGAGCTTCACCGAGCCGAAGCGCGAGCAGGCAATGCAGACGACGAAGACGATATACAGCGTCGCCGCCAGCAGATAGTACCAGCCGAAGGTTTTCGACACCCAGTCGAGGGTGCGCCCAATCCACTCGGCAGAAAAATCGCGAAAAAAGATCGTCATCAGGGAAAACAACAAAATCAGTCCGGCCGAGGTATAAAAAACCACCGGATTGATTTTGTCCTTTTCTCTGTTTTGCGAAAGATCTGTCATCCAGTATCCCCACTGTTTTTGTAACTATTAAAATTCAATAACGTAACAATTAAGACACATTTTATATTGAACGTCCAATCAAAAACCGCTTTAATAGTTAACCAACGCTGATGAATGGAGTGGCAAAAATGCCCAAACTGGGGATGCAGCCAATCCGGCGCAGGCAACTGATCGACGCCACGCTGGACGCTATAAATGAAGTCGGAATGCATGATGCGACCATCGCGCAGATCGCCCGACGGGCGGGCGTATCGACGGGGATCATCAGTCACTATTTCAAAGATAAAAATGGTCTGCTGGAGGCGACCATGCGCGACATCACCAGCCAGCTGCGCGACGCGGTGCTCAACCGTCTGCACGCCCTGCCGGACGGCAGCGCCAGCCAGCGCCTGCAGGCGATTGTCGGCGGCAACTTTGATGAGACGCAGATCAGCAGCGCGGCGATGAAGGCCTGGCTGGCCTTCTGGGCCAGCAGCATGCACCAGCCGATGCTTTATCGGTTACAGCAGGTCAGCAGCCGTCGGCTGCTGTCGAACCTGGTGTACGAATTCCGCCGCGAGCTGCCGCGCGAGCAGGCGCAGGAGGCCGGCTACGGGCTGGCGGCGCTGATAGACGGCCTGTGGCTGCGGGCGGCGCTCAGCGGCAAACCGCTGGATAAGACGCTGGCGCAGTCGCTGACCAGCCACTTTATTCGTCAGCATTTACCGAACCCATAACCGAGGAGGCGTTATGTCCCGAATGGCAGAACAGCAGCTTTATATTAATGGTGGTTATACATCGGCCACCAGCGGTCGCACCTTCGAGACCATCAACCCTGCCACTGGCGAGGTGCTGGCGACCGTTCAGGCTGCCGGACGCGAGGATGTCGACCGCGCCGTTGAAAGCGCGCAGCGTGGGCAAAAAATCTGGGCGGCGATGACCGCCATGGAACGCTCGCGCATCCTGCGTCGCGCCGTCGACCTTCTGCGCCAGCGCAACGATGAGCTGGCGCGGCTGGAGACGCTGGATACCGGGAAACCCCTCAGCGAAACCGCCGCCGTCGATATCGTCACCGGCGCCGACGTGCTGGAGTATTACGCTGGCTTGATCCCGGCGCTGGAAGGTAGCCAGATCCCGCTGCGCGACAGTTCCTTCGTCTATACCCGTCGCGAACCGCTGGGGGTGGTAGCCGGGATCGGCGCGTGGAACTACCCGATCCAGATCGCCCTGTGGAAATCGGCGCCAGCGCTGGCCGCCGGCAATGCGATGATTTTCAAACCGAGCGAGGTCACCCCGCTCACCGCCCTCAAGCTGGCGGAAATTTACAGCCAAGCGGGCCTGCCGGACGGGGTGTTTAACGTCCTGCCAGGGATCGGCGCGGAGACCGGCCAGTACCTGACTGAACATCCGGGTATCGCCAAAATCTCCTTCACCGGCGGCGTCGCCAGCGGCAAAAAAGTGATGGCCAACTCCGCGGCATCGTCGCTGAAAGAGGTCACCATGGAGCTGGGCGGTAAATCGCCGCTGATTATCGCAGACGATGCCGACCTCGACCTCGCCGCCGATATCGCCATGATGGCCAACTTCTACAGCTCCGGTCAGGTGTGCACCAACGGCACCCGGGTGTTTGTCCCGGCGAAACAGAAGGCGGAATTCGAGCACAAGATCCTCGAACGCGTGGGCCGCATCCGCCCCGGCGATCTGTTTGCCGATGACACCAACTTCGGCCCGCTGGTCAGCTTCCCCCATCGCGACAACGTTCTGCGCTATATCGAGAGCGGCAAACGCGAAGGCGCGCGCCTGCTGTGCGGCGGCGAGGCGCTGAAAGGCGACGGTTTCGATAACGGCGCGTGGGTCGCCCCGACGGTGTTTACCGACTGTAGCGACGAGATGACTATCGTGCGCGAAGAGATCTTCGGCCCGGTGATGTCGATCCTCAGCTATACCGACGAAGCGGAGGTCATTCGCCGCGCCAACGCCACCGAATACGGCCTCGCCGCCGGCGTGGTGACGCCCAACCTCAACCGTGCCCACCGTCTTATCCACCAGCTGGAAGCCGGCATCTGCTGGATCAACAGCTGGGGGGAATCCCCGGCGGAGATGCCGGTTGGCGGCTATAAGCACTCCGGCATTGGCCGCGAGAATGGCGTCATGACGCTGCAGAGTTACACCCAGGTGAAGTCCATCCAGGTTGAGATGGGTAAATTCCAGTCCATATTTTAACCGGGAGGTTTTTTTGCAATTTGACTACATCATTATTGGCGCCGGCTCCGCCGGCAACGTTCTGGCGACACGACTGACTGAAGATCCAAACACCACCGTCCTGCTGCTGGAAGCCGGCGGCCCGGACTACCGGTTCGACTTCCGCACCCAGATGCCCGCCGCGCTGGCTTACCCGCTGCAGGGCAAACGCTACAACTGGGCCTACGAAACCGAACCTGAGCCGTACATGAACCATCGCCGCATGGAGTGCGGACGCGGCAAAGGGCTCGGCGGCTCCTCGCTGATCAACGGCATGTGCTACATTCGCGGTAACGCGATGGATCTGGATAACTGGGCCAAAGAGCCGGGTCTGGAACACTGGAGCTATCTCGACTGCCTGCCCTACTACCGGAAAGCGGAAACCCGCGATATCGGGCCTAACGACTACCACGGCGGCGATGGCCCGGTGAGCGTGACGACGCCGAAGCCGGGTAATAATCCCCTCTTCGAGGCGATGGTCACCGCCGGGGTGCAGGCGGGTTATCCGCGTACCGACGATCTCAACGGCTACCAGCAGGAAGGCTTTGGCCCGATGGACCGCACCGTGACGCCGCAGGGCCGTCGCGCCAGCACCGCCCGCGGCTATCTCGACCAGGCGCGAGGGCGCCCGAACCTGACCATCCGCACCCATGCGCTGACCGATCACATTATTTTTGCCGGCAAGCGCGCAGTGGGCGTCGAGTGGCTGGAGGGAGAAAGCACGATCCCGTCAAAAGCGACAGCCAACAAAGAGGTGCTGCTGTGCGCCGGGGCGATTGCCTCGCCGCAGATCCTGCAGCGCTCCGGCGTGGGTAACCCGGAGCTGCTCAGGCAGTTCGATATCCCGGTGGTGCACGATCTCCCCGGCGTGGGTGAGAACCTGCAGGACCATCTGGAGATGTATCTGCAATATGAATGCAAAGAGCCGGTGTCGCTCTACCCGGCGCTACAGTGGTGGAACCAGCCGAAGATCGGCGCCGAGTGGCTGTTCGGCGGCACCGGCATCGGCGCCAGCAACCAGTTCGAAGCGGGCGGTTTTATCCGCAGCCGCGCAGAGTTCGCCTGGCCGAACATTCAGTACCACTTCCTGCCGGTGGCGATTAACTACAATGGCTCCAACGCGGTGAAAGAGCACGGCTTCCAGTGCCACGTCGGTTCAATGCGTTCGCCCAGCCGCGGCCACGTGCGCCTGAAGTCGCGCGACCCGCACGCCCATCCGGCGATCCTGTTTAACTATATGTCCCATGAGCAGGACTGGCAGGAGTTCCGCGACGCCATCCGCATTACCCGCGAAATCATGAACCAGCCGGCGCTGGATAAGTATCGCGGCCGCGAAATCAGTCCGGGAACAGAATGCCAGAGCGATGCCGAGCTGGATGAGTTTGTGCGCAACCACGCCGAGACCGCGTTCCACCCGTGCGGGACCTGTAAGATGGGTTACGACGAGATGGCGGTGGTCGATGGCGAGGGCCGCGTCCACGGTCTGGAAGGCGTGCGGGTGGTCGATGCCTCGATTATGCCGCAGATCATCACCGGCAACCTCAACGCCACCACCATTATGATCGGCGAGAAGATGGCCGACGCCATTCGCGGCCGCCAGCCGCTGCCGCGCAGCACCGCGGCGTATTATGTCGCTGGCGACGCGCCGGTTCGCCGCTAATCGTCTATGCCGCACTTGTCCTTTCCCGTGCGGAAAGGACACTCCTCACCTTTCCAGCATCCCTTAGCGCTCAAGGCACGGCTGAATAATGCTATCAACAGCAGCATTCACCTGTTTTGCACCGGATATCAGGGTGATACTTATCGTCCTCGCCCCAGCCACCTGGTACATATCGATCTGGGCGACTCGTGTGCCGTACTGCGAAATATCAAAGAAGTTTGGCGCATTCTGCTCAGGGAAGATGCGCTCAACCTCATAGCCTTGCGGCTTCAGGGCGCTGCGTATGCAGTCATAGCGCCACTGCAGCCCCGGCCGATCGGATACTGAATAGGACTGATAGACGGTTTTGTCGCCGAAGGGGTGAATGACTCCGCAGGCCACCAGCAGAACGGCAATGGCCATCACGCCGTAAATTCTCATTATATTTCCATAACATAAAGACGCACCCGACATGAGCGCTGACGCTTTCTGCAGCAAAAGGTACGCTGTCCAAACTATAAATTCAACTTTTTGTTGATAATTAAACATTATGCGTATAATTTAATCCTGTCAGCGTATCTCCCATGGTAAAATGGCGCTCCGGGATCGCTTCCTGATCACGATGCAAGCAAAGGATCATCCATGACATCAGAGTACACACAGCAGGTTGCACAGATTGCCGGGCCGCTTGAAGCAGCCATGGACGCTATGGCGGGGACATTATCAGCGAATCAGGAGGTGGTGTTGCATAATCTCACTACCCCTGAACATTCCATTATCAAAATCATTAACGGACATGTTAGCGGCAGGGGTAATGGCGATCATTTGTTAGCCGGTCCGGAAAAAGATACCGGTTTTGCGCTGCTGCTGCAGAAGACGAATAACAACAAGCCGAGAACCATAAGCGATTATAAAACCGTCACCGCTTCAGGGAAAACGCTCAATAGCGCATCGACAATTTATTACAGCGAAGAGGGATATCCGCTTATCGCCTTCTGTATTAATGTCGATCCCTCACCTTATGAGCAAATACGCAAAAGCCTTGACGCGCTGCAGCCATCGCCATCGGAGGCCGCTGAGGCGGTCGATCTTAATTTGGGTGGGCTGATCGATCAGTCAATTCAGGAAATCATTGATAAATATTCAGTGCCGGGTAAAAAAATACAAAAAGCGCAGCGTTTAAAAATTGTCGCTGAAATGCATACGAAAGGTATTTTCAAGATGCGCGGGGGCGTGCAGCAGGCGGCTCAGGCCCTGGGGGTAACACGATATACGGTTTATAATGACCTTGAGGTGATGAATGAAAAATAATTCACAGCAGCGCATTCGCTTTTATCAGGTCGATGCTTTCTCAAAAGGCCCCTTTACCGGCAATCCCGCCGCGGTTTGTTTGCTGGAGGCGTGGCCTGAAGATAGCGTGCTGCAGCGCATTGCGACGGAAAACAACCTGTCGGAAACGGCCTTTGTTGTCAGGCAGCCTGACGGTTTCGGGTTACGCTGGTTTACCCCGGCCGTCGAGGTGGATCTCTGCGGTCATGCCACGCTGGCTGCGGCCAGCGTGCTGCTCAATCTACAAGCGCGCGAGCGGGTGCATTTTTTCACTCGCAGCGGCGCGCTGGACGTCACGCTGCATGACGGAAAATATACCCTGGATTTTCCGCTGGTTGTTCCGTCCCCCATCGCCGCGCCGCAAGGGTTGTTCAAGGCCCTGGGGCTGGCTGAAGACGCAGGTGAAACCTGGCAAGCCTCCGATATTATTGTCGTCATTGATGACGAAGCGCTGCTGGACGCGCTCAAACCCGACTTTAACGCCTTGAATGCCTTCAACACTCGTGGCGTGGTGGTCACGGCCGCATCCCGGACCTTCGATTTTCGTTCTCGCTGGTTCGGTCCGCAGGTGGGAGTCAACGAAGATCCGGTCACCGGTTCGGCACATACTTTTCTGGCGCCGCTGTGGAGTGAAAAACTGGCGAAAAAAACCCTTCATGCCCAGCAAGGTGGCAACCGTAAGGGAGAACTCTTCTGCCACATAAAAGATAACGGACGTGTTGAACTATCAGGCGAAGCCTGTCTGGTTATTGAAGGTACCTTTATTCTGTAAATCGACGAACCTATAGCATCATATTAACTTAGCGGCGAACGCCTGTTCCCATCATATTAAATACGTCTGTTTAATATTGTGGTGAGGATCATGCAATAACGTCATCCGGGGTTTGCCGTTTCCAGCCCCGGAGCATTGATAATATCAGGTATTTTTATCCGTTACGGGCGCAAAAAATAATAAGCGTACTGCCTGCGCAACAGGGTCTGCGGCAGGCATAGTCAGCTTCAGCCATAAAAATGATATTTTTAATGTTGTGTTAGCCAAAAATGCCTGAACGGGTCTTTGAATGGTTATCACTGGAATCGTTACTTTAACTCTGGGTATTAAATAACAACTAGCAAGTCGTTCATCCCGACAATATTGCCGAGAACTCACCTCTGCCGGTGTCGGAATCGGGAGCACTGACAGGGCTAACAGAGAGAATATCATGTTAACAAAACCAGATGATGAATCTAAGAAAAAGGCCACGCCCCTTGAACGTTGTATTGTGGTTATTACGTTAGTCGCCATGTTAATACTTTATTCGGTGTTAATTATGACCCACTTTCGATAACTGGTTAGTCTGTCATATTCTGCGGCCCACCGTGGCTTTCTTACAACAGGTAGCACAATGAAAAAGTTCGTTGCAGTATTCGGTTTGGCATTATTAACGTTCACCGTTGCGGGGTGTTCCAGCAATTATGTATTAGAGAAAAAAAATGGTGAGATGATTATCACCCACGGAAAACCCGAGGTCGATGACGATAATGGATTAATCACCTATGAGGACATCGCAGGAAATGAGCATGCTATTAACCGGGATCAAATTATTCAGATGATCGAGAAATAGCCTTTTTATGGGCAGAGCTGGCGTAATGCACTCTGCCCATTCACCATACAGGCCTAACGAAATGCCTCAAGGCGTTTGATCTGCTGCCCGTCGGCAGTAAAGTTCTCCGCCGCCAGCCATGCCCGCAGCGCCGCATCGCGCGCAGGCCACTCGCCGTCGATGATGGACAGCATATCGCTGTCGCGCGTCCGCCCTTTGCGCACCAGCCTCTGCCGCAGACGTCCTTCCCAGCTAAAGCCCAGCCGCTCGGCGGCCCGGCGCGAGGCGACATTCATCGAATCGCATTTCCACTCCAGCCGACGGTAGCCATGGTCAAAGCCGTTCTTCAGCAACAGCCAGACCGCTTCGGTACCCAGCGGGGTGTTTTTCATCCGTCGCGACCAGGTGACATGGCCGATCTCAACCGTGCCCATTTCCCGCTCGATCGCCATATAGCTGACGATGCCCACCGCCTGCTCGCTACGCAGGTCAACCACCGCATACGGCACCAGAGCATCATCATTCACCTTGCCCGCGATCCAGTGGGCGGTCGCCGCCACGCTCTCCGGCCGCGTAGACGCCAGCCACGTCCAGTCGCTGTTGTCGCCGAGCGCATAGGCGGCAAACAGATCCGCCGCATGACGGTCAACGTCCAGCGGCTCCAGTCGACAAAAACGGCCATTTAACGCCGTCCGCCGCAGGACTTGCGCCCCCTGCCAGCCAGGAACAAGGTCGTTTACCTGCTGGCCAAACTCATTGATTTCCGGCACACCCACCTCCTTGCAATAGACGATTTGTTATAGCAAGAAGCCAGAAGCGGAGAAAGACGCTTCTGCGCGGCCGGCAATAACCTGTCGTTCTTGAATATGCGTTTTTAGCATAAGGATATCCTTATTTTGACTTTACGCCTTTTGGCAAGCGGCCTAACGTAGCGAGGCATAAAAAATTAAAACAACCATTTTTCAGGGATTGCACATGACCAAAAAACTGTTGCCTTTACTGGTATTGACGGCGCTCACCGCCGCCGCGCATGCCGCTACGCCGCCCAACACGCTGGTGGTCGCCCAGGGTCTCGACGATATCGTCAGCCTCGACCCGGCGGAAGCGAACGAACTCTCCAGCATTCAGACGGTCCCCAGCCTCTATCAGCGTCTGGTGCAGCCGGACCGCAACAACCCTGAAAAAATCGTACCGATCCTCGCCGAAAGCTGGCAGGCCGATCCGGCGGCCAAAACCCTGACCATCAAACTGAAGCCGGATGCTAAATTCGCCTCCGGTAATCCGCTGCGCCCGGAAGATGTGATTTTCTCTTACACCCGTGCGGTGACGCTGAATAAATCGCCGGCGTTTATTCTCAACGTGCTCGGCTGGCAGCCGGACAACATCGCCAGCCAGCTGAAAAAGATTGATGACCATACCCTGACGCTGCACTGGACCGCCGACGTCAGCCCGGCGGTGGCGCTGAATATTCTCTCCACCCCTATCGCCTCCATCGTTGATGAAAAACAGGTAGCGCCGAACGCGAAAAATAATGACTTCGGCAACGACTGGCTGAAGATGCACTCGGCGGGCAGCGGGGCCTATAAAATGCGCGTCTACCAGCCGCATCAGGCCATCGTGCTGGAAGCCAACGCCAGCTCCCCCACCGGCGCGCCGAAGATCAAGAGCATCATTATTAAAAACGTCCCCGACCCGGCTTCCCGCCGCCTGCTGATCCAGCAGGGGGATGCCGACGTGGCCCGCGATCTCGGCGCTGACCAGATTGCCGCCCTGCAGGATAAACCCGGCGTGAAGGTGCTGAGCATCCCGTCCGCCGAGCAGAACTATCTGGTGTTTAATACCGCCAACAGCGCCAACCCGCTGCTGAATAATCCGGCCTTCTGGGAGGCGGCGCGCTGGCTGGTCGATTATGAGGGCATCACCAAAAACCTGCTGAAAGGCCAGTACTTTATTCACCAAAGCTTCCTGCCGGCCGGCCTGCCGGGGGCGCTGGAAACCAATCCGTTCACCTTCGACCCGCAAAAAGCTAAGGCTATCCTCGATAAAGCGGGCATTAAGGATGCCCACTTCACCCTCGACGTGGAGAACAAACCGCCGTTTATCACCATCGCCCAGTCGCTGCAGGCCAGCTTTGCCCAGGGCGGGGTGAAAGTGGATCTGCTGCCGGCCGCCGGCAGCCAGGTTTATGCCCGGGTACGCGCGAAGCAGCATCAGGCGGCGATCCGCCTGTGGATCCCGGACTACTTTGATGCGCATTCCAACGCCAGCGCCTTTGCCTGGAACGATGGTAAATCCAGCACCGTGGCCGGGCTCAACGGCTGGCAGATCCCTGAGCTGAATAAAGCCACCCTCGCCGCGGTGGCGGAGCCGGACCCGGCGAAACGCCTCGAGCTGTACAAAACGATGCAGGAATCCCTGCTGCAGCATTCGCCATACGTCTTTATTGACCAGGGGAAAACCCAGATCGTGGTGCGTGACAACGTGAAGGGCTATCAGCAGGGGCTTAACGCCGATATGGTCTGGTACGATAACGTGACCAAGTAAGCGGGTTATGTCACCGGGCACGGCGGCCTCGCCTGCCCGGATGACCGTTTCGCCACCCGGGCCCGGCGGGCGTCGCGCCGCCGGGAATCATGTTGATATACCAGGAATTTCCATTTTCCATGCCATCGTTTTCCACTCACCTTACCCGCCTGCTGCAGGGGCTGTTGACGCTGCTGCTCACGCTGTTCGGGCTGTTGCTGGTCACCTTCTCGCTCTCCGCGCTGTCGCCCGTCGACCGCGTACTGCAGATCGTCGGCGACCATGCCAGCCAGTCGACCTATGACCAGGTTCGCCATCAGCTGGGTCTCGACCAGCCGCTGCCGGTGCAGTTCTGGCACTACCTGGTCAACCTGGCTCATGGCGATCTTGGCATCGCCAGCACCACCGGCCAGCCGGTGCTCCACGATCTGCTGGCGGTCTTCCCGGCGACCCTTGAGCTGGCGACCCTGGCGCTGATCGTCGGCGCGGTACTGGGCATCGTCGCCGGGGTGCTGTGCGCCCGTTACGCCGGTTCGCCGTGGGATCTGGCGGTGCGCACCTTTACCCTGTTGGGCAACTCGGTGCCCATTTTCTGGCTCGGCCTGCTGATGCTGGCCCTGTTTTACGCCCGGCTGCAGTGGGCGCCGGGCCCGGGTCGCCTCGACGATATTTATCAGTATACCGTCGAGCCGCGCAGCGGTTTTGCGCTGATCGACACCTGGCTCTCCGGCGATACCGCGGCGTTTAAAAATGCCATCGGCCATCTGGCGCTGCCGGTGCTGGTGCTGGCCTATTACTCGCTGGCGAGCATCACCCGCCTGACCCGCTCCGCCTGCCTGAGCGAGATGAACAAAGAGTACATTCTGCTGGCGCGGGCCAAAGGGGCCGGAGAGATGACGATTTTGCTGCGCCACGTCCTGCCCAATATCCGCGGCACTCTGCTGACGGTGACCGCCCTCGCCTGGACCTCCATGCTCGAAGGGGCGGTGCTCACCGAAACCGTCTTCTCGTGGCCGGGGATCGGCCGCTATCTCACCACCGCGCTGTTCGCCGGAGATACCACGGCGATCATGGGCGGCACGCTGCTGATTGGCGTGAGTTTTGTGCTGATCAATAACCTGACCGACCTGCTGGTGCGGTTAACCGATCCGAGGGTGCGCTGATGCCGACTTATCTGTTTTTACGCCGTCTGCGCCGCTCACCCGCCGCCTTCAGTGGCCTGACCCTGGTGATCCTGCTGGTGCTGACCGCGCTGTTCGCCCCGTGGCTGGCGCCCCACGATCCCAACTGGCAGGATGCCGCCGCCCGCCTGCAGGGACCGGGGGCAGGGCACTGGCTCGGCACCGACAGCTACGGCCGCGACCTGCTGTCGCGCCTGCTCTACGGCGCCCGCCCGGCGCTGGGTCTGGTGGCGCTGGTGACCGCCATTACCCTGCCCGTCGGGCTGCTGGTGGGTATCCTCTCCGGTTACTATGGCGGGTGGCTGGAGCGGATACTGATGCGGTTTACCGACGTGGTGATGTCGATGCCGCGCCTGATCCTCGCATTTGCGTTCGTGGCGATGCTCGGCCCGGGGCTGGTCAACGGCGCGCTGGCGTTAGCCCTGACCACCTGGCCGGCCTACGCCCGTCAGGCGCGCAGCGAAATTCAGCGCCTGCGCCATAGCGACTACCTCGCCGCGGCGGAGATGCTGGGCATCCGCGGCTGGCGGCTACTGATTGGGCATATTCTGCCGCTGTGTCTGCCGTCGGCGATTGTCCGGCTGGCGCTCGATCTGGCGGGCATTATCCTCGCCGCCGCCGGTCTCGGCTTTCTCGGCCTGGGCGCCCGCCCGCCGATGGCGGAGTGGGGAGCGATGATTGCCGACGGGATGCAGGTGATTTTCGACCAGTGGTGGATCGCTGCCATCCCCGGCGCGGCGATCCTGCTCGCCAGCCTGGCGTTTAACCTGCTGGGCGATGGCCTGCGCGATATTCTGGAGCCGCAACATGACTGACATCCGACTGACCGTCCAGGGACTCGCCGTCGACTACCCCACCGCCCGGGTGGTGGACAACGTCAGCTTCACCCTCGGCAACGAGCGGCTGGCGCTGGTGGGCGAATCTGGCTCCGGCAAATCGATGACCGCCCGGGCGTTGATGGGCCTGGTGCGCAAGCCCGGGGTGGTGAGCGCCGAACGGCTGGAGGTGCTGGGGCGCGATGTGCTAACCCTCAGCGCCCGCGGCTGGCGCGCGCTGCGCGGCAACGATATCGCTATGGTGCTGCAGGATCCGCGCTATGCGCTGAATCCGGTGCAGTCCATTCAGACGCAGCTGGAAGAGGCGTTAACCCTGCATCAGCGTCTCAGCCGCCGTGGGCGCGCCGAGGCGGTTAAAGACGCCATCGCCGCCGTCGGTCTGGATCTGCCGGTCCTCAGCCGCTATCCCGGCGAGCTCTCCGGCGGGATGGGGCAGCGGGTGATGATCGCCCTCGCGCTGCTTAATAACCCGAAGGTGCTGATAGCCGACGAGCCAACTTCGGCCCTCGACGCCCGCCTGCGCAACCAGATCCTCGAGCTGCTGGTGGAGCAGTGCGCGCAGCGGCAGATGGCCATGCTACTGATCAGCCACGATCTGCCGCTGGTGGCCGCGCATTGCGATCGCGTGCTGGTGATGTACCGGGGGAGACAGGTCGATGAGATGCCGGCGCGGGCGCTACCGAGCGCGACGCACCCTTATACCCGCACCCTGTGGACCTGCCGGCCAAATGCGCACACCTACGGCCAGATGCTGCCGACCCTCGACAGAACCCAGGACTTTACGGAGACGGCCCATGGCGATCGTTAATCTTCAGGATTTGCAGGTAACATTCGGCGCGAAGACGGCGGTCTCTGCCGCCAGTTTCTGTGTCGACGCCGGGGAAACCTTCAGTCTGATCGGCGCCTCCGGCTGCGGTAAATCGACGATTTTGCGCGTGCTCGCCGGATTACAGCGCGAATGGCGCGGCAGCGTAGAACTGCTGGGCCAGGGCATCGCGCCGGGCGCCCGCTTTCAGGGCGCGCTGCGGCGCAACGTGCAGATGGTGTTTCAGGATCCGTACGCCTCGCTGCATCCCAACCATACTCTGTGGCGCACCCTGGCGGAGCCGCTGCAGATCCACGGCATCCGCGACGTTGCCCCCCGAGTGACCACCGCCCTTGAGCAGGTGGGTCTGGCCGCCGACGCCGTCCGCCGCTATCCACACCAGCTCTCCGGCGGGCAACGGCAGCGCGTAGCCATTGCCCGCGCCCTGCTGCTGCGCCCGCAGATCCTGCTGCTGGATGAGCCGACCTCGGCGCTGGATATGTCAGTGCAGGCGGAAATTCTCAATCTGCTTAACCGCCTGAAACAGGAGCACGGCATGACCTATCTGCTGGTGAGCCACGATGCCGACGTCATCGCCCATATGTCCGATCGGGCGGCGTTTATGGCGGAGGGTGTGATCCAGCGCTTTTTCGATCGCGAAGCGCTGGTCAACGGAGAACACCGGATGAGGTGAGGTCAGCGGATGCGCCGCTGTTTTGTCGGGTGGCGCTTCGCTTACCCGACCTGGGGTCCGTGCGACCTGTCGTTAATTTACCCACTTGCGGCGACTGAAACTGTCGGTTTCCCCCCTCTCCCTGTGGGAGAGGGCCGGGGTGAGGGCAACAGAGCGCACCCTGTCCCCGCTGCCCGGCGCCTTAGCCCGATGCGCCGTTGTTTTGTCGGGTGGCGCTCCGCTTACCCGACCTGGGATTCGTGCGACCTGTCGTTAATTTATTCACCATTGTTGCTGAAACTGCCGGTGCTGGCGGCCTCAACATCGCTGAGACGTTCCCGGAAGGCCGGGGCAGCCCGCATGGATGCGGGCTGAGGGCCGTGTTTTGCAGGGACGCTGCCTCGGCCCGACCCGAAGCCTGCAGGGATAAGTCGAAGGCACCGCGCAGCGGCGATGTTGCTGGCCGGAGCCCGGGGGTACAGGGGGCGGCGGCGACTGGCCGCCCCCTGTGCGCTCCCTGCGCCATGAGTGACATAACGCAGACAATTAACCGGGAGCGCAAACTACGCTGAAGCCACCGATAACATAAACAACCACACTGCAGTGCTTCCCCTCACCCTGGCCCTCTCCCGAAGGGAGAGGGAACCGTCCGGCTGGCGCTTAGGCCCATGCAAGCGCAGCGCCGCCGGGCAAGATATCAGGCACGGTATCCTTGATTTCGCCGGGTGGCGGCGTACGCCTTACCCGGCCTACAAACCCAAATCACCGCGGGTCCTGGGGCTGCTGAAACTGCCGGTGCTGGCGGCCTCAACATCGCTGAGACGTTCCCGGCAGGCCGGGGCAGCCCGCATGGATGCGGGCTGAGGGCCGTGTTTTGCAGGGACGCT